>Ga0206126_10001372_pt1 | contig 29516 bp, 26 predicted proteins | sample Helgoland_Spring_5_FD_148621 | JGI IMG/M metagenome (GOLD analysis project Ga0206126, IMG submission 148621) | Pelagic subsurface seawater microbial communities from Kabeltonne, Helgoland, North Sea - Helgoland_Spring_Bloom_20160412_1 | ecosystem: Environmental > Aquatic > Marine > Epipelagic ...
AGAGATAACACCAGCTGGCTACATAGCTCGACCACAGGATATTTCTGGACCTGTGTTGTTTTTGGCCTCTAGTGCCTCAGACTTTGTCACGGGCCATGATTTGTTAATGGATGGTGGCAGAACTCTGAGCACCAGCATCGAACCACTGCAGCGCCAGGCATCGCCTCGTATTAGTATAAGTGAAGAGCTGTTGGACATGAAAACCGATCTGGATACTCTAGCTATTGCCTATGATGAAAATGGAGTGTTGATATAAACCAACGCCACCATTTAATTTTTAATTTCGGAGGATACAAAAACTTTATATTAATCGTCGATGCTAAAGACCTATTCAGACAGGATAATAATTATCGCAAATCCAGAAAATGTGTTTTTAAGTTAATCGCCAGCTTTGCTTTCACGAAAAATTTAAATGCAAAAATATTTAAAGAAATAATAAAATAATTTAGCTCAACACCCCATTCTCATCATAGGCTATACCTAGGACATCCAGATCCTTCTTCATCTCAACCAGCTCCTCTTCAACACTAACCCGCGGAGCAACCTGCCTTTGTAGCGGGTCGATCCAGGTACTCAGAGTCCTACCACCATCCATTAATAAATCATGGCCCGTGACAAAGTCTGAGGCACTAGAGGCCAAAAACAACACAGGTCCAGAAATATCCTGTGGTCGAGCTATGTAGCCAGCCGGTGTTATCTCTCGAAGTCTCTCGCGAAATTCCAGTGGATAGGCCGCGACCAAGGGTGTCATCAGTACCCCAGGGCTAATACTGTTAACATTGATATTGCTACCTCCAAGCTGCATTGCTAAGGAGCGTGTGAGATGGACAACCGCTGCTTTGGCGGCACAGTACGAGCTATTGTCGCTCGCCGTTCGTGCCGCAGCTGACGCGATATTAATAATCTTTCCACCCTTAGGCGTCTGATCTGACATTTGCCGTGCCTGCGCCTGCGCACAAAACCAAGTGCCGGTTAAATTAATACTAATCACTCGCTCCCAGTCTTGGCTTGACTGCTCAATACCCGTTTCCCTAGGGCCAACACCGGCGCTATTTACCGCTATATCTAATCGCCCAAAGCGGTTCACAACAGTTTGCACCATTGCCTTGACTTGCGTTTCATCCGCTATATCACAGTGAACAAAAAACGCCTCGACCCCCATGCCCTGGAGTGTCTCGGCAGTTTTTTTGCCAGCCTCCGCGTTATGGTCAACAACTGCTACGTCGGCACCTGCGGTCGCTAAGGCTAAGGCGCAGGCTTTACCTATGCCCATAGCGGCTCCGGTAACCAAGGCTTTTTTACCACTGATCGAAAATGAGCCGAGTGCTGTCATAGTGTTCCTCAAATGCTTGGGGTATGTAGCGTATTACCGCTCTATTATTGAGTCGCCCTAAATGTTCATTGCTCTCTCTCCTAAACACGTCGAATAGCAAAGCTTCCTCAGGGCCTGCAAGAATAAAGTTATGCTTGGGTATTTTCGCGGCAGCAGGATAGGGTCGATTTTTGACTGGGCTTTTTTCTTCAAGTGCGGTGGGTGACGAAGAGTTGTTGGATGCCTTGGATCGTTATGTGGGTATTTCTCGGACCCCCCATCAGCTGAGTCTGAACTGGGAACTGCTGTATATTAGTTTGCGAAAATAATCTGCCAATGTTGGCTGGGAGTGACGATCTGAGATCTGCAGTGGCGGTTTGTTTGAGATCCCTCGTCGCTTCGCTCTGTCGGGATGACATTAACGGTAATAGTGCCAAGATAAATAGTGCCAAGATAAATAGCGCCAAGACAATCAAATGGAACTAACAGCAGCGCTGCGACAACCCAAATAGACCCTGGCCATACCCTTGCGATCAATCAGGGCCCGCTTATGGGAGCTATCATTTTCAGAAAGAGAGCACTTGTCTGAGCGTCAGCGAGTTGTGCGAACGCTGAAAATGATGGCACCCATGGGACCGATCGCAAGGGTATGGCCAGGGTCTATGCGCACCCAACCAACCTGCCTGCCAAGTACAAACAAGTTACCCCTCGTCGCACGCTCTGTCAGGACGACAAATAAAAGGCTCTGTCGGAATAAAAGTAGATAAAAAACCAGCTGCCGGGATTACACTGGACAAAAGAAACAACTGTCGCGATGACAGTCGTGGCAGCGACGGTATCAGATTACACCCCACCAGAGATCCAAAGCAGCAACTGCTCACGTAGTGATGACAGATCTTTACTGTACAGGGTACTTGCTATGACCAACTTGAAAAAAGCGCTATTACCCTACGGAACCACATCTAGCTCCCCGCCCATAGTCTTGCCCGACACCGCCCTATTTCTCTCCGAACGCGGGTCATTAACGAAAAACTATTTTGACAACGCCGTTGAGCTACTCAACCGAGAATACGAAGCTATAAGAAGTCTTGCGGCGTTAAATGAGCTTGTCTACAAGGCCTCGTACAACTTCGTGCCCAGGGTCGGTCAGCGCTATCATCTGTACAAAAAAACCGATGGGCGCTATCTACTAAGCATGATTGAAAGCTGGACAGCATATGAATTTGTCGTCTCGGTAGAGTACACCGCCGACAGTGTCTGGAAAGATATTACCGCCCTTTAAAACAGCGCTATTGAGAATCTAACAGCGGCTGTCTCTGGAGTATATTGGCCCTGTAAAATGCCGGAATCGGAATCGATTTACGCGTCTTAGGATCAACAAATACCTGAGTCAGCCCGCCCTTCGCCAACAGCACTCCATCGGCACTGTTATACAGTTCAAAAACCGCATCAGCACTGGACTTGCCCAGCCGCGAGTATCCCACAGCAACCCTAACCTCACTGCTACCCCCGATCTCACTAATGTAGTCGCAGTGAATATTCACCGTAAAAATCAGGCAGGGAGCCACAAGGGGATCCATAATATCTAACCCCAGCGCTTCCATATAAGCACCCAACACCTCATCCCCATAAACCAGGTAGTTAGCAAAATAGAGGTGCCCCTGAGCATCTAGATCACTGAACCTGACACTGACATTATCACTGAAGGGTAATTGGCTTTGCATAGGGTTGTTATCCTGTAAGGTTGCGAGATATTTTAACATCAAGCCCCAGTCTACGGCATAGAAAAAACCTGTAAATCAACGGCCTAATCTGAAGTCGCCGGCCCTTATTACCGCCCCCAAAGACGGCCTAAAAGACATCTAACACAGAGGGATCAAGTCCATTGCCACCGAAAAATATTCCAATGCAGCTCACGGCGACCTCTGGTAGGCTGAGTTACAAAGACCGCCCAAGCACTAATAATGATCGAGGAAATGACCTAATGGACAGTAGATCAATGATCAATAACGGGCTTACCAAGACGTCGACACTTACCCTTCTCTTACTCACCTTTATGGCCTTGATCCTTGGCTTTAGTATCTTCACAGAGGCCACTGGGGGAATTATTCTCGACACTATCGGCCCTGTTTCAGATGCCCAAGCCCTGCTCGCGTCGATGTCTGAAGCACAAAAGCTCGCCCACTTTAGACTCACCCTGTGGCTCGACATGCTATTCCCACTAGCCTATGGCGGCCTGTTCGCCGGCCTTACCCTAAGGTATTTTCAAACCTATGGAAAATGGCTGGTGCTGCCAGCCCTGCTGGTCATCCCCGTCGATATAACCGAGAACATCATCCAACTGTTGGCACTTAGCGGCAGTGAAAGCCTGCTGGGGGTTAAAGCGCTATTGACCCCCACCAAGTTTATACTGTTCCAGCTATCCGCCGGCCTAGCGCTAATATCAGTCTTAGTGGCTGCGGCCCGCCGACTTTGGGGACGTCAAAAAGCGAATCAAACCGAAATATAACAGCGGCGTCAGTATCAACCAGGGCAGCTGACTACTGAGCCTGATACTGCGCTCACCGAATTGATACAAAATCGGATCAAACCAGGGCCCCGCCGGAGACAGTGGCGCCCAGGAGAGCGACTTTCCCTCAGCCAGCTGATCATGATAAAGAAATATTTCCACGATGATATTTTGGCCGACAAAAATAACCAACAGCAGCCCTACCACCCGCCAGTCCCACTCTCTATAGATAGCCGCTCGACGACCCATAAGCAGCCACACCAACAGCAGAGTGCCGCAACAAATGCTGCCCGCATCAGCCAGTGAATTGAGCAAGCCATTAATATGCAGCGGGATCATCTGATTTACGATATCCACCCGCCTAAGCGTGACACTGTCACCAGCCACCAAGCCATAGTTAAACCATAGCTCCCAGCCCAGTGCGCAGACCACAAACATAGCCATATAAAACCTTAGCACCCACCATGGAATCAACTTTCGACTGTGCAAGATAGGAATCAGAATCAGCGGTGCCAAGGCGGAGGTATACAAAACAATCACCAGGCGCAGTTGCTCAAAGGTTAATAGTTCCAAAATATGCCTCCATCCATTCGCAGCAGCAAAGTGAAAATACTAACTCAGAAAACCGAGTTAAAATAGAGTTAAAACAGCAGAGCCCAATAAATATAAAAAAACTGACCTACTGGTGAGCAGCAAAGATACCCTTTGCGCTTTAATATCAGCCTATTATCACTATCGCGTTGCACCAGCAGCGCAAGCGGGACAATCAATCAGAGCCTAATCCAAATTTATAATTTCGGAGTATACAAGACATGGCCATTAGCGATCGACTACTCAAGTACTTCAACCGCAAGAAATCAGATTCTACGGATAAATATCATACCCGCTACAGACACGATATCTGTAACCATTGGGATTTAGATTACCTGTCCTTGAAAGAACTGGATAAATTACTGACAGAGGGCCCTGTTGAAACCACTCTGGTACGCAAGAAAAAAGACAGTTAAGCAGCTGAATCCAACAACCTGGTGTATCAAGATGTCGAACGAAAAAATATTATGAAACCAGCCATTTTAATTTGTCTGTTTGTCTTGAGCGCCTGCGGCGGTGGCAGCGGCAACACTGGCGGCGGCGATCAAAATCTACCGCAAGAACAGACACCGACCCAGCCAACCTCTGATACCTCAGCCGACCAAGCAGAGACAATCACCCAGAGCATCAACGGTGAGCTTGTCAGTCGCACCTACCAACTACGCTACCCAGAGAATCCCTCGGAAAACAGTTATCCGGTGGTGTTCTTTTTCCATGGAGCCGGTGGTAGCAGAACCGATTGGTTGGAGCAAAATCCCAGCATTGCCAACCTAATCGATGCTGGCGAATTTATTGGTGTATTCCCCCAGGGCTACCAGCAGCGTTGGAATGTCAATAGTGAAACCAATGCCGATGATGTGGAATTTGTCAGCCTTATTATCAACAGCCTCGATCCCGCAGGGTTATTTGATTTAACCAGGGTCTATGGCATCGGTATCTCAAATGGCGCCGGACTGGTCAATAAAATTGCCAAAGAGACAACAATTTTTAGCGCCATAGCCCCACTGATCAGCCAACAGACCGCGACTCTCGGTGAGGTAGTTGCCCCTCGGGCGGTATCCGTTCTCCAAGTCAGCGGCGCAGATGACAGTCAGGTGCCAGTCAATGGCGGCCCTGGGGTTGCCGACAGTCTATTTATGTCGGCTCAGAACAGTGCAGAGAACTGGGCATCCAATGCCAACTGCAATATGACCCCGAGCAACAGGGTCGAGATATGGGGTGACTATACCGTTGATAAAATCACCTTTAGTGGCTGCCTCGAAAATACAAAGATTGACTACGTGATTGCCAGAGACTCGGGACACAGCATCGCTTTCGGCGACGATTTCAATTTGTATAATGCAATATGGTCATTCTTCCAATCCACCGAGAATAGCGCACCACAAAATTTTAAGCTCTTAGCCCTTGGTGACAGCTATACCATCGGCCAAAGTGTCTGTGATGCATGCAGCTTTCCAATGCAGCTTAAAAACAGGTTGGAATTAGCTTTTTCTGAACAAAATGGCTTTGAACAGATTAGCTTTGAACAAAATAGCATTGAAGTACAGATTATTGCCCAGACGGGCTGGACCACAAGCATCTTAAAAAATGAACTTAGCAGTGAAATGCCGGCAGAGGATTTCGACTTAGTCACGCTGCTTATTGGGGTCAATAACCAGTTCCAAGACAGACCCTTCAGCCTCTATGAAACGGACTTTGTCGAACTGGTAAACGCCGCAACTGCCACTGTCGGTGGTGACGCCAACAAGCTCATTATTATCTCGATTCCCGACTATGCCTATACGCGATTCGGTCAGGGCGGCAATCCAGAGAAAATTAGCGCAGAGCTGCAGCTGTATAACGACTTTGCCCAGCAATACAGTGAAGACAACGGCCTTTCCTATCTCTATATAACAGATATTACCCAACAGGGATTAGACAACCCAGCCCTGGTTGCAGATGACGGCTTGCACCCCTCGCAACTTGCCTACAGCCAGTTTGTAGAGCGACTACTGCCACTGGCTATTGAAAAACTAAGATAGTCTTTGATCTTACTGCCAAGCTCTCGGGGCAATTGCATAATGGCAATAGGTCACCTGTGCACTTCAATTTGTGCATATTCAATTTGTGCACTTCAATTCCATCGGCTGAGAACCGAGCTTTTAAGCAGAAATAGACCTTAAACTGCGCTATTCTATTGTCTTAATAACAATAATAGACTGCATAACAAGAGTATTTCTTAATATGGATAAGCTAAGAGCACTGCGCTATTTCAGCAAAGTTGTGGAGACCGGCAGCTTTACCCGTGCCGCCGAAGCCTTTTCAGTACCCCCCTCCTCACTGTCTCGACGTATCGCCGACCTAGAAAAAACCCTCGGCGCAAATCTGTTAAAACGCAGTACTCGAGTAGTTCAGGTCACCGAAATTGGTCAGCTGTATTTCAAACAGGTACAGGAGATTCTCGCCCAGCTTGAGCACAGCGATGAAACTGTGCGCAGCTATCAGGCTAAGCCCACCGGGTTTTTGCGTATTAGCGCTATGGTCAGTTTTGGCGAGCGCCTGCTGCTACCCCTATTAGAAGAGTTTAAAACTCTCTATCCAGAGATTATTCTGGATATCAGCCTCAGCGACGAACTCTCCAGCCTGTCACGAGACGATGTGGACATTGCCATCCGCGGCGGCTATGCCCCTAACGAGCGAGTGCAGGCGGTGCGCCTGATGGACAATGAGTTTATTCCGGTAGCCGCGGCGAGCTATTTAGCCGCCATGGGTACACCGGTGCAGGCTACTGAACTGAAACAACACCAGGGCTTATTTTTTCGCACACCTAACGGCCCCAGCCCTTGGCTCTGTGAGCTGGATGGCGAATGGCTAGATGTATCAGCTCAGCCTCTGGCGATCTCTAATAATGGCAAATGGTTGGGTCAACAGGCGATTGCCGGACGGGGCATTACTATGGTGCCGAGATGGTCGGTGCAGGACTACTTAGACAGCGGCGAATTACAGGAACTGTTAATCGAACCAACCTTGAGAGTCAGCCAAAATCCGAGTCTGGCGATTTATTTGCTCTATCAAAAGCAGCAGTATCTGATGCCGAAAGTGAAGGTCGCAGTGGATTTTTTAGTGGCGCGCTTTTCCATCCGCTGATGGCTCAAGCACTCAATCCAAAGAAGCTCTCACCCGCTCGCCTCAAAACAATAAAAAAGGGATACTAAGCCAGATCACTGAGTACCCCTATAACAACGCTTAGACTCTATTATTTAAGTCTGATAACAACTATTAGAGCGCATTAGGCACAATCAAAACCTTGCCGCTTCTGCCGCGCTCAGCGGCACGAGTAACAGCTTGCTTGATCTGATCAACAGTAAAGCGCGAGTCAACATTGGCTTTTAAAATACCCTGTGCAACCAGAGGAATAACCTGGCCAAAAGCCGCCTGCTTGGTTTGCATATCAGCGCTCTGGTACCACTTGTAAAGCCAAAAACCCCGTATGCTGATGTCATTGAAAATAATCTTGCCGGTATTCACGCTTGAGGGCTGTCCCGAGAGCACACCATAGGTAACAATCGTACCGCCATAACCAAGACTATCCGCCAGTCGCGTAAAAGTCTCACCACCCACTGGATCCAGTGCCAGAGCAATGCCAGCATTATCTGTGGCAAGCGCGATCTGTGCCGCGAGATCTGGACCATCGATCAATACCACATCCGCACCCTTGGCCATCAGATCTTCGGCCAAACCTTCACGACGCACCACATTAACTGTCTTGATGCCACGCTGTTTGGCCAGCTGAATCACATAGCCACCCACCGCTGAATTCGCCGCGCTCTGAACAATCCACTGACCCGCTTCAAGGTCGCTAAAGCTGTTTAGCATCAGCAGTGCAGTGAGCGGGTTTACCGCTGACATGGCCAGCTGTTCAATCACCGCTGGACCCACAGGTCCGAGATCCGGCAACGGAAGGAAAGCAGCGGCTGGAGCGACGATCTGCTCACGCCAGGTGCTGCCACCGGCCAGTAGTACCAGCTGGCCAACCACCAGATGCTTCACTTCGGGAGACACTTCCAAGACTCGACCCACGCCTTCACTGCCGGGATTAGAGGGCAACACTGGATCGACTCCATACTTGCCGGCAATCTGTAAAAGATCTGAAGGGTTAATCGGCGCAACCAATACAGCGACTCTCACTTCACCCGCGTTTAGCACCTCGGCGCTGTGATATTTGACCTCCAATACCTCGGCAGGATTACCCATCTGACTAAACTCGACATACTTCAGACCCTCTTGCGTTGCCCCTGCAATAGCGAAAGATGTGGCGCCTAATAAAAGCGCCAAAATTGTACTGATTGAGAAATTTTTCATGATCTTGATCCATTACCTTTTTTTATTGGTTAAACCTAATACCGACTAACCGGCATTAGCGCTTGTTGATAATTTTGTAATCAGCGAGGTTTAAACTGGGCTGTTCTCAGGTGCTCGAAGGATTGTTTCTTTTATCTCGTCCACCTCACCACTCTCATCCCGCTCAAACCAGCGACCCAGATAGATGCCCACCAGAGACCAGAGCGCCGCTATACCTGCCCCCACTAGAGCCACCGCCGCTAATCCTAGACCAAGCCCCTGCGTCAGACCGGTAAACAACCACGCCATAAGCATATCGCCACCGCGGTAGGCGACAATATCGATAACCGGTTTAGCTTTAAAGCGAGTCTCCCGATCAACTCGGGTAAACAGCATCTCCCGCGCCGGTCGCGTCACCGCATAGTTGCCGGCTCGGCGAATCACCTGCAGGGCGACCACTGCCCCTAAAAAGGGCGACACCGCTAACACCAGCAAACCAATGCAAATCATTACCGGCACCAGGGCGATAGTAGTGGGCATACCAAATTTACTGACAATGCGACTGGTGGCAAATAAGCCGGTGGCGATGGAGAGGATATTCACCGCCAAATCCATTTGCGCCCATACCGCCGTGCGCTCTGGACGGCTCAATTCGCTGAGTAAATTCTTGAGCTCGAAATAGACAAAGGAGCTGATACCGGTATAGAGAAAAATAAACAGGCCGATGGCGAGCAGGTAGGGATTGGAGAAAAACATTTTGAAACCGGCGAAAGGATTGCCGCCAATAGCCCCCCTAGGGGATTTTAGCTCTGCATCCTGATTACCTAAGTCTGACACTTTTAACCACTGTAGATAGAAGATAATTGGAATTGGGATCAGCAGCATTAGACTGGCGATCAGCATCAGATTATCGGTGCCTAGAGAGGCGGAGAAAAACGAGGGTATGGAGGGACCAATAAGACCACCGACACTGGCGCCAGCGGCGATAATGCTAAACAGCCTGCCAGCCTGTTCTTTGCTGAACAGGTCTGACATAAAGCTCCAAAACACTGAGATATGGAACAGGCTAAAGACACTGACCCAGACATAAAAGGATTTATCTATTAATGTGCGCTCCACAGAGTTTGACGCCAGCAAATAGAACACCACAAAGGTCAGAGCAAAAATAGCGTACATAGCCGGCACCAGAAACCGGAAGCGAAAACGTGAAACCGCTATGCCATAGATCGCCACCACTGCGGTGCTGATAAAAAAGTTAAGTGTCCACAGCCAGCTGACTTCTGCATCGCTCCAGTCACTGGCCATGGCATCGCGCACTGGCCGCAGAATATAGTAGGCCGACATCAATACCACGACAAACAAAAATGAGCTGAAGACGGCTTTCGCCTCCGACGCTTCGATTTTTGAGACTCGGGTTAGGAAATTAATAATCGGATTGTTGCTCGCGGGCATTGCGCTCTCCTGGGCTGAAACCGGTTGGGTTTCATCTTCCACCTATGGTTATTTTTATTATTCACTAGGCGCAGGGGCATAGGAGTTACTTTAAAGCGAGGTATTATCACTCTGTTTAAGCCTGGGGTAAATGCCGGTATATGAGTATCTTTATTGCTTTAAAGACAAAAGTCTGGGGGTTAGCACCGTATTATATTTATGTCATCCCAACAGAGCGCACAAAACTGCCCACCCACTAATCCCCAAACAAAAAAAAGCCCTGGGTTAACAGGGCCTTTTAGAGGGGGATATAAACGTGTATTTTCTTTGGGGAAGAATCATGCACATAAAGTAAGACCCCTATTTTCAGAAAAGTTCACCAGCAATGATATTTTTAATTATTTAAATACTTAACAGCGAAATATTCCACCCTAAAAGACGCCAGCGTCTCAAAATAACCCGGCAAATTCATCAAAGCTGCCCTTATCCCCAGCCAACTCAAGAACACCCGCGTTATAAAGCCCCTGCCAAGTCACCAGACCCTCACATACCAGCGCCAAATTGCTATGACTGATACTCAAACTAAAAGCCACATCCTCAGCACGATACTCAGATGTCAGCAAAACACCCCGATCAATATCCACAACATAGTTTCCAGGACGATCATTTAATACAATCTTAAAACGCAGATCGGTCTCTCTTGCCGCCTCAACATTCAGCCGCGCACCCAGCGTATGCAAAAACCCAACCCCATCCGCTGACTTATAGGTCTCGGGCAAGCCCCGTGCCGCAGCCGCTCTGGCTATAGCCCCAAGAGAAATATGGCCATCCATGATCAATGTCTGAGTGAGTAGATAGTTGCGCTCATTGGCACTTTCACTGGCATAGGCCAGAGCCTTAATCGACCATGACTTAAGCTGGCGCGCCTCGGGATGCTGTTGATCTAGAGCGAGAATATAACCGGCCAGTTCCAACGTCCATTTAAAGTCTTGCCCCTGATAGGCCTCACGCAATTTATCCATGGCATTCTCGATACCACCAAAGCCATCGACAATTCTGACCGCCCGAGTATAGGGTGAAACCGGCGCTAAACCCGCGGCCTCACCACCAAACCATCCCATTAACTGAGCATAAATGCCCCGGGTGATCCAGCTAAGCTTGTGATAGTAATCGCCGCGATCTTCACCCTGTAAAAACCACTCCGGGTAGGCAAATACATCTTGGACATATTCGCCCGAGCGGTTTTGTCTAATATACCTGGTCACTTCATCGATCATAAATTGCGCGGAGCGGCGATCATTTCGGGTCATATGACGCACTGCTGCCCTGCCCTCCACTACATCACCGTGACCGCCAATTAACACCTCGGCATTCAGTGATTCAATGCGCGTCATACTGTCCACGAAGGCTTGAGCATCTCGGCCCGGTTCATGGCGCGGTGTGGACAATATGGCATGGACATGGCTATCGGTGACTGTATCTCCAGTCAGCACAGCTTGGTTGTCGGGAAACCACAGGGATAGGCCATCATCTAAATCCCCTGGGGTGTATAGCGCCTGAAATCGAAGCCCGGCAAATTCAAGCCATTCGCCGTCGGCAACAGTCATAGTGGGTGTCACATAAGAGAGGGTTCCCTCCGCACGCAACACTGGCCCGCCTCCGGAGCCCACGGTTCCATAGAGCCCTTCGGGCAAAACCATACCCAGCTGGGCAAAGGCACGCAAAGTAACGATCGGCATAACCGCACTGGAAACATAGTTGATATTGCGCTGCCAGTTACTGTGGGCAATAAACGCTGCATTGGGTGCGGCGGCTTTAAAGGCCGCGGAACCGCCCACATGGTCGCCATGACCATGGGAATAAATCACCGCAACAATCGGCTTGTCGGTAATCTCCCGGATCGCCGCGATGGCCAGCTGTGCTTTCTCAACCCGAAAGCCGGTATCCATCACCACAAGCCCCTCAGGGCCTTCAATAAAGATGATATTGCTCATATCGAAACCATGAGCCACATAGATATTGTCCTGAACCCGAATAATTTCGGCCTCAGAAAACCTCTGTTGATGAGCTAGCAGCGCTTTGTTAGCGGAGGGAGTGGGGGCTTTTAATTGGCTGCTTGAGTCCGCGAAAGCCTTTTCATTAGGGGTGAATAGCGCCATGGCCAACACTAAAATAGTGCTATACAAAATAGTGCTATACAAAAGAGGAATATACAAAGTAGGTTCGCCTATTTTTTTGATCGATTATAGCATCCATAAGCGACAATAAAGAGCCACCAACTCAGTCAGCTGTCAGTAGCAAAAATACTTCCCTGCAAATGTGATCAAAGGTTGCTGCCTGCATGCTTTGCTTGTCGAATACGCAACGGCGTGGTTCCCGACCAACGTTTAAAAGAACGGCGAAAGTTGGCTGAATTATTAAACCCCAGCAGAGCGGCAATTTCTGCTCCAGGCAAATCTGTGCCCTGCAAATACTCAAGCGCCAGTCGGTAGCGAACCTGATCCAGCAGCTGCTGATATCGACTGCCCTCTTTCCCCAGCCGCCGCTGCAAAGTACTCTCACTCATATACATCTGCTGGGCCACCGCTGCAGCGGTGGGAAATTCTGAGCGCGATAACAGCAGCAGCTGCACAACCCGCTCACTCACCGCACCAGAATAATTGTCGTTGGCCAAAATCCGATCGCACTCGCGGCGAAACACACCCTGAGCAATAGGATCCGATGTCGAGATAGTCACCGCCAGACTCTCGGCATCAAAGGTCAGTCCGCAGCGGTTCGAATTAAAGTGAATCGTCGAACCAAACACCGACTCGTAAAATGCCCGATCTCCTGGCTGCCCGTGATTCAACTCAAGGACTGGCGTGGCCCCTTGATTGTCGGTGAGCAAATTCAGGTTGGTCACCAGCCCGGCATACAGCGCATCTTTATAAAACTGTTCCAGTGCTTGCGGGAGATGCGGCGCGGCACTGCGCAACTCCACAGACCCTTCACCTGGTATTAGCTCAATACGCATACTCGGCAGCAGCGCACGCTTGTAACGCACCATTAATTTGAGCACATCATCCACAGTGGCGCTGGTCATCAGGGCGTAACCCAAAATACCCAGAGAGACCATATCCAATTTAGTGCCCAGCTTAATACCCAGCAACCTGTCACCGGAAAGGGCAATCGCTCTACCGCAAACTTCATCGGATTGGGCGGCGTTAAAAAGCTGTGATCGACTCAAGTCAACGCCGTCTAAATCGGTATTTTCAAGTAGTTGAGTCTTAGAAATACCCTGCTCTGCTAGCAGATCTATCAATACAGGTAACGCAAGAGAATTCATAAATACCTCAAAGCCATAGATGGAAAGCCATAAAATTGACGGTAAATGACCTTTTAATTGACCGTATTTGACTTTCTGATTGACTGTATTTGACACTCTTTACCAGCCCACTGTCAATTACAATCTTCAAAACAGAATTTCCGCAAACAACATTAAGGAGATCACAGTGGCAACTTATACCCTAGAGCACCCAGACAAAGGTTTGATTAGTTACACCGACAAGAAGCGCTACCTCTGGTTGATATCCATGTTAATGCCAGCTTTCCCGCTGATGGGCGTGGCTATCTTTTATCAGACTGGCATTCAGTGGACTCTGACCCTGCCTCTGGCGGTGAACTACCTGATTCTGCCCTTTGTCGATCATTTCGTCGGCAGCGATGTCAACAATCCCCCGGAAGAGCTGGTGCCTCAGATAGAGGCTGATAGGTATTACCGTATTCTGACCATGCTCACCGTTCCTCTGCATTTTGCCGTGCTCGGCGTAATGGCCTATGTGGTGGGCACCAATGATCTGAGTCCTTGGACAGTTTTGGTGATGGCAATTATTGCCGGCGGCTACAGCGGTCTGGGAATTAACACCGCCCATGAACTGGGGCACAAGCAAACAGCCATAGAACAGCTGTTGGCCAAAATAGTATTGGCAGTTCCCGCCTATGGGCATTTTTGTGTCGAGCACAATCGCGGCCATCATGTACTGGTAGCCACGCCGGATGACCCGGCCAGCTCAAGACTGGGTGAGAACATCTATGCCTTTACCCTGCGTGAAATTCCCGGCACTTTTGTACGCGGCTGGAATCTAGAAAAAACCCGGCTCAATAAACAGGGTAAAGCCACCTGGTCTGTGGGCAATAATATTTTGCAGTCCTACCTAATGAGTCTGGTATTGCAGGGCACATTGGTTTATTTGTTTGGCTGGATTATGCTGCCCTTTTTGGCGGTACATAACTTTTGGGCCTGGTATCAGCTGACCTCGGCCAACTATATTGAGCACTATGGTCTGCTGCGTAAAAAGAACGACAACGGTCGCTACGAGCGCTGCCAGCCACACCATTCTTGGAATGCTAATTATATTATGAGCAACCTGGCACTGTTTCATCTGCAACGTCACTCAGACCACCATGCCAACCCTATTCGCCGCTACCAGAGCCTGCGCAACTTTGATGATATCCCCGAACTACCCAATGGCTATTACGGCATGTATCTACTGGCCTATATTCCGTGGCTGTGGTTTAAAGTGATGGATAAGCGCGTGTTGGCCCTGCCCCATATCAATGGTGACCTGAGTAAGGTTAATATACTGCCCTCAAAGCTTAAAGCCACCTATGAGCAATATGGCCAAAGCCAAGAAATCCCTCAACAAGGCTAAGGCCCGAAAGAGCCTTTAAGCCATTTGTTTTATCATTTTAAACACAGGAAAGAAAAGATGACCGTTTATATCATTGCTAAATTCACCATTCACGATCGCAGTGAATATGACATCTACGAGAGTGGTTTTGCCGAGGTGTTCGCGAAGTTTGATGGCAAGATGCTCAGCGTTGACGAAGAGCCACTGGTACTGGCGGGAGATTGGCAGGCCACTAGGTCAGTTATCATTGAGTTTCCCTCAAAGGAAAGTGCTTTAACCTGGATGACCTCTGATGAATATCAAGCGATTGCGACCCATCGCAATGCAGGAAGCACAGTGACCTCCATATTAGTTAAGGGCCTAGAATAAGCTCTCAATCAGCAGCCTATAAATCGTTTATTTATAGGCTGCTAATAAGCTATTTATAACTATTTATAAGCTGAACACCTAGCCCATAGTGGCGTCCTGAACCTCAAAAACGATAGCGAATCTTAGCAATAACCGATTCAACCTGAACCCCATCCCAGCCCTCGTTAATAAGCGTTCCCGGACCCTCATCACCATCATCGCTGGAGAAGTAACCACCGCGACTGTAGACCAGAAAAATATCGGACAGCGGCGCGAGCTGATAACGGTAACGCACTTGCAACGCCGTATCACTGAGGCTGAAGTCATCAGCCGAGCTAGCGGATAAGCCCAGAGTGCCATCGCTATTGAGCTGATAACTATCGACCTGCTCTGCGTCTATACCCACCCACTGGAATTTTAAGCGCACTTCTTGCCTCGCCGAGGGGTACCAATCAAAACGCAGATCGGCATTAAAGCGGTCAGCGTCAAAACCCGCCAACTGGGCTGTATCGAAATCCCATATCAACCATTCCTGTAGGCGTTTATAACTGAAGTCTCCGGCCAGCGTGACTGTTTCACTAAGATATATCTGAGTACTAAACTCAAGAGTTAAGGCGACCTTTTCTATCTCATCATATTTAATCTTGGCCTCAACATTAAAAGTCAGATCATTGCCTCTAGGACTTGAGTATCGCGTCTCTAGCCAGTAACGAGAGGGCTTGGCAAACATGCCATTACCTCGAGACAGTCGATCGTCCCAGCTAGAGGCAGAGGCTCCAGCTCTTAAGGCCAGTTTACGGGTCGATTTATAGGTCCAGGTATGGTCCCAGTTAGCGCGCAACTTGAGACGATCGCCCTGTGTATTCTCGACAATGTCATATTCATATACGGTGCTGCTTGAGAGAATATTAGAGTCAGCCTCATACTCCAGGCGATCATGGCGACTACTGCCAGAAAACTCTCTAAAATCATTGCGCTTCATAAAGCCCATATCGTTCATATCAAATTTATCACCGTAATGGGATAAATAGACACTGTGGTACCACTCATCACTTGGCGCATAAGACCAACTAGCCCAGCCAGCAAAATCTTGATCGTCGACAGACACCTGGCTATTAGCGCTATTCCCTTGCTGCTGAACATCGGCACGGAGAATTTGCCCGCGAAATTCTGTGGTTTCATCTTTGCGCCAGATCATATCCAGCACCTGAACTGTCGCCTCTCTATCGAGAATAGGTCTCTCTGCATAGGTCAGACGATGTCCAAGGGTCAGCCCATTAACCTTGTGCTGAATCCTACTGGATAAAAAATCACCGCCAAAACTGCCTTTAGAATCATCTTCTCTGACAACAAAAAGACCCAGGTCAGTGGCCTCGCCGAAATGGGTCACCTTGGCGGCCAAATCAATATCCACAAGACCGCCGCCCTGACCTGCTGGGCCAGCGCCAATCCGCCGAGTGTAGAGAGTTTGATCACCATTGCGAATATTGCTGCTAAACAGCGATTGATTCTCGGTGAAAAATGGCCGTTTTTCAGTAACAAATGTTTCAAACGCGGAAAAGTTAACCACCAAATTATCACTTTCCACCTGGCCAAAATCAGGATTAATCGCACCGGTCAGCTGGCTGCTGCTATTGGGTCGCCAGATAAAATCCAGCCCCCCATTAAACTCCTCACTAGTGGTTCCCGGCGTGCTGTTTTGCAGGTCACTGCTGTAGCTAATATAGGGAAACCAGTCCAAGGTTGAGGTGGACACCTGCTCCACTTCTAATGGCTGCCAATCTTCCATAAAGGTTGGCCGCGAATAATAGGCGTTGGGGAAGGCGAAGCGCAGAGATTCATCAAACACCACTCTGGAGAACCACAGAGCAATTTTCTTACGGCCATTTCCGGCATCGGTCATCGGCGCTACAGTCCAGGGAATATGCATCTCGCTGTACCAGTAATCCTTATTCGACGAGGTTTGGGAATACCAGGTGCCGTCCCAATCTCCGGAGTAGTCGCCGGGCGTGACAATGCCATCCTGCTGTGAGTTAGCCGACCCCACGGTAAAGTCATAGCCTGCAAGGGCAGTGCTATCGAAGTCGATACTCACGACATTTCGATCTGCTTCAATCTGGGCGTCACGGGGAAATTGCCGATTGACACGCTTTACTGAAGCCGGCTGATAGTTGCTAAAACCAACAAATATGCCTTCAGAATTGGTGATTACACGCACTTCAGTGGAGTATTTTGCCGAATCACCTGTGAGTGGCTCTACTGTGACGAAGTCACTGTATACCTTGGCATCAGCCCACTCCTCTTCATCCAGAACCCCATCAATAACAATGCCGGCAGAAACACTGGATATACAGAATAGACAGCAACTGAGAAGCAGCCACAGTCGGCTAGAGGATGTATTTCGCATATAAGAATCGATTTATTATTGTTATAGGATTATGTAAAGAGTCTATGGTATTTCAACCAAAGAAACAGCTGTAATACCTCAATTAAGCTGGCCCTGAGGCGTAAAATTGTCAAACCGGGTGCCAACTAAATGACCATAACAGCCTAGTTAGCCTGTCGAATCCCCGCCGGTGTTGTTGACGACCATCGTTTAAAGGAACGGCGAAAATTAGCTGAACTACTGAAGCCCACTAAGGCGGCAATTTCTGCGACGGGCAACTCTGTGCCCTCTAAATATTCAAGCGCAAGTCGGTACCTCACCTGATCGAGCAGTTGCTGGAAGCGAGTCCCCTCCTTGGCCAGTCGTCTCTGCAAAGTACTCTCACTCATATGCATCTGCTCGGCTACAGCGGCACCGGTGGGGAATTCTGAGCGCGATAACAGCAGCACCTGTTTAACCCGCTCGCTGACAACACCAGAGTAATCATCGTTGGCCAAAATACGATCACACTCGCGGCGAAAAATATCCTGAGCCACAGGGTCAGAAGAGGTTATCGGCACAGCTAGGCTGGCGGCATCAAACACCAGGCAACAACGGTCGGCGTTAAAACGGACATTGGGACCAAATATGGATTGATAAAAACTCATATCCTCTGGCTGACCATAATCCAACTCCAGGCGGGTCGCGGCGCCCTGATTGTCTGTGAGTAATTTTAGATTAGTGACCAGACCAGCAAACAGTGAGTCTTTATAAAACTGCTCTAAGGCTTCGGGCAAATGGGCAGCTGAACAGTGCAATTCTAAAGTGCCAGCCCCGGGTATTAAATCAATACGCACACTGGGCAGTACCACACGTTTATAACGTACTAATATTTTGACCATATCCCCTGCCGTGGCACTGGTCATCAGGGCGTAACCGAGGATGCCCAGGGAGACTATATCGAGCTTCGTGCCCAGCTTAGCACCCAGTAATCGATCACCAGAAAGCTTGATGGCTTTACTGCAAATTTCATCCGCTTGCTGGGAATTGAAAAACGTCGTGGCGCCCAAATCTAGGGTTTTCAAGCCTATTTTTTCAAGTAGCTGCGTTTCAGATATGCCCTGGTCAGCGAGTAGATCGATCAATACAGGTAACACAGGAGAAAGCATAAATACCTCAAAGAAATTGTTGAAAAACCCGAAAATGACCGCAAATGAGCTGTTCATTGACCGTATTTGACACTGGCCTTTAGTGGTCTGTCAATTACAATAGGTTCATTAGGATGTTCGCAAACAGAATAAACCGAGGCTTTATTATTTTGCGCTTGGCCTAGAGGGCTAATCGCCACTGTGCAACATTCAGACCTAGCCAATAATAAAAATTAGAAAAGAGGCAACTTTAATGAAAACACTTTCCAACAAAGTCGCAGTGATCACCGGTGCTGGTTCAGGTATAGGCCGCTATCTCGCCATACTGCTGGCACGATCTGGTGCCAATATAGCCGCCTGTGAAATTAGTGAGACGGCACTAGCAGAGACCGTTTCGATGCTTCGAGACTACCCTGTAAAAGTATCTAGCCATCTACTCGATGTAGCCGACAAAGCTGCCATCGAAGCCCTGCCGGAACAGGTTATTGCCCAACACGGCCACGTTGACCTGGTGTTCAATAACGCCGGGGTTACCGTTGACTCCACCTTTGAGGATTTGTCTGAGACCGATTGGGACTGGGTGATGAATATCAATCTGCAAGGCGTGATCAATTCCAGCCGTGCCTTCTTGCCCCATTTAAAGCAGCGACCTGAAGCCGCTCTAATCAATACCTCCTCTATTTTTGGCATGATTGTGGTTGAGCGACAGTCGGTTTATCACACCGCAAAATTTGCCGTGCGCGGCTTTACTGAAAGCCTCGCCAAAGAAATGAAAGGTGGCTCGGTACAGATACACTGCGTGCATCCCGGCCATATAGGAACCAATATTCTCGGCAATGCGCGGATTAATAAGAGTGAGGAATCGGCAAACGCCTTTCAGCGCCTGATGGGCAAGCTTGCGGGCATAGGTGATGATCAGGAATCCATGGCTGCCTTCTTTGAGCAAAATGGTATGCATCCCAGCCGTGCGGCGCAGATTATGCTCAATGGCGTATTGAACAATCGCCCCCGAATTCTTGTTGGCACCGATGCCAAACTGATGGATCTCTGTCAGCGCCTGATGCCCATCCACTATGAAAAGTTATTCCCCTTTTTCACTGTGCCCCTGACCTTTTTACGCAATAAGAAACCGATTAAGGGCCTACCTAGTCTTTAGGCCCAGTCTCTAAGCTAAGAACAGCCTGGTATAGCAAAATATGACGGTATATGAATCGCTAATTGACCGTATTTAAGCCCTTCAATATTGAGCGGTCAATTACAATACAAATCTGAATTAGCAAAAGTGACCTAGGGGAAATAACAGTGTCGGAATCTTCACCGCAGCGCCCAGATCAAGCAGTAACCAGCACAGAACATAGAGATGTGATTATCGTCGGTGCTGGCCTATCCGGTATTGGCGCCGCCTGCCATCTCGCTGACAAATGCCCTGACCGCAGTTATCTATTGCTGGAATCACGCAAGGCCATGGGCGGCACCTGGGATCTGTTCCGCTACCCCGGCATTCGCAGTGACAGCGATATGCACACATTGGGCTATAGCTTTAAACCCTGGGAAGGTGCCAAAGCCATTGCCGACGGCCCTTCTATTCTCAATTATGTTCGTGAAACCGCTGTTGAAAGTGGTGTCGACCAGCATATTCGTTACGGCCACCGCCTGGTCTCAGCCAGCTGGTCTTCAGAACAGTCAATATGGACATTAGCGGTACGTCAGTCCGACAGCGATCAGACGGTGCAGATGACCTGTAATTTTCTCTATATGTGTTCCGGCTATTACAGCTACGAGACACCCCATAATCCTAAGTTCCCAGAAGTGGATAGCTTTAAAGGCCAAGTCATTCGCCCGCAATTTTGGCCCGACAATCTCGACTATCAAGATAAGACTGTGGTGATAATTGGTTCCGGTGCGACCGCTATGACATTGGTTCCGGCCATGGCTAAAAAAGCCAAGCAGGTGACAATGCTTCAGCGCTCTCCCACCTATGTGCTCTCAAGGCCGTCCGAAGACTGGTTTGCCAACGGTCTGCGAAAAATTTTACCGTCGGCCTGGGCCTATGGAGTAACGCGCTTTAGAAATACGCTATTCCAAGAATTTCTTTTTAAGCAGGCACGCAAATATCCGGCAATGGCCAAGCGTCTTTTAATCCGACAGTTACGCAAACAGCTTGGCAAAGACTATGACGTCGAGAAGCATTTTACCCCCAACTATAATCCCTGGGATCAACGCCTCTGCCTAGTGCCCGACGATGACTTATTTAAAGCCATTAGCAGCGGTAGCGCGACCGTCGTAACCGACCACATTCAGCGTTTTACCGAGGCTGGTATTGAGCTGAAATCGGGACAGCATCTTCAGGCAGATATTGTTGTCAGTGCCACGGGGCTTGAGTTAGAAGTGATGGGTGGTGCGACCTTTAGTGTTGATGGCCAAGCCGTGGACTTCGCGAAGCTAACCACCTACAAAGGGTTTATGGTCTCGGATGTGCCCAACATGGTGTCGACCTTCGGCTATGTCAACGCCTCTTGGACATTGCGTGCAGACCTGATCTCAGAATGGGTTTGCAGAACCTTAAACCATATGCGTCAAACTGAGACCAGCAAAGTAGTGCCAGTGCTTCCAGAATCCTTAAAAGATATGCCCACCAAAGACTGGATTGCCGACTTCCCCGCTGGCTACCTAAAGCGGGCTATGCATCTGCAGCCTAAACAGGGCAATCAGGCACCCTGGGTAAATAGCCAAGATTTTCGCAGTGAGCGGGCGCTGTTTAGGCTGCCCATAGAGTCGGATAAGGCGCTGTATTTTAGCGCAGCAGAAAAAAGCACTTAATCTGGCCGCTGTTAGAGCCCCTATACCAGCTAAAACGGAAAACCCTGCACATTCATTTGCGCGGTATAAATTCCCGCCTCTAAACAATTAGCAGCGCCACACTGACGGAGGCTATCCCCGTCCATAAGATCGGTTAAGCCTGTCACAAATAATGTTTTCCCATCCTCCCCACCAAAGGCAACATTGGTGACAATATGGATTCCTTCAACGTTTAACTGACCCAGCTCAGTGTGATTTTTATCGATTACCACCACCACTTGGCCGTCAGATCTGGAGGCGAGTTCTCTGGTGGTGGTCGCATAAATATTGCCACTGCAATCTTTTCCCATACCATCAATTGGCGTCTCTAATATTTTCTGCGGATTCGATACTTCACCGGCGATTAAATCAAAGGCCCACAATCCCTGCATTCCACCCACAATCAGCTGTTGTTGATCCAGTGACAGGATAATCCCATTGGGTTTATCGCGCAGAGCCGGTACAAGCTCAGTCACGGCGGTGGCATTCACTGCACCCTCACTGGTGACCCGGTAAATACGCTGCCCCGGTTCGGTTGATCCAGGTTGGCCGCCACCCTGTACCCCCTCTAAGTTAATATTGGAAGGGGTGTTCCAATTCGGGTCGGTAAAATAAACCGTATCATCATGGCCAATGGTCAAGTCATTGGGCGCGTTAAATCGCTTATTGTTGTAGCTGGATACAATTGGCGTAACCTCTTGGCTTTCCCAGTCAATATAAGACAGAGAGCCATCTAGCTGCCTTGCTGCCACTAAATGGCCCTGGCTATCCAGTGCCAAACCATTGCTGCCGGCAACGCTGTCATTTAGCCAGACCTGCGGTTCTTGACCCTCAACCCAGCGCCAGATGGTAGTTTGGTTAGTTAACTGAAAGCCGTTTTGGTCCACTGTGCCCATATTGGAATAATAGAGCGCGCCATCGTGCCATACAGGGCCTTCGATATTGTTATAGCCCTCATACATCAGCGGAATATTTTGTTCACGTGTAAGGACTACATTGGCCAAATCGAGCTTTAGATTTTCTGCCCCTGCAGAGCAATATTGGGCATTGGCCTGAGCTATGGATTCCACATTATTGGCTAGCTTAGGGGGTTCTATATCTGCACATGAAGCCGCCAGAATAGAGTAACAAGCCACGGCCATAAGTGAGGTTTTTTTGGTGTTAAATTTAGTCGCAAACAATGAAGGCACCCTAGTGATAGATTTCGTATTTTGATTTGAGATTATCGGGTTGATTTGCGCATAACCAGCTCAAATCCAGTATCTATATAATCCGGTAAGGCTAAGACCTTGTCGTCTTGTTGATTGATTTTCTGGAAAATAATGTTCATGGCTTTACTGCCCATGCTGTATCGATTAACGCTGACACTGGACAATGCAGGCTCGGCATAGGCGGCCATTTCAATATCGTTAAAACCGCAGACCCCAAACTTTTCGGGCACATTAATATGCATCTTTTTACATTCATGCAAAACCCCTAGAGCCAAGTCATCGTTACAGCAAAATACCGCGTCACAGTCGCCCTCAGTATTGGCCATTAACTCTCTAAATAGCGATGCACCCATGGACACGGAAGATGGCTGGGGGGTTGTGATCACGCGCTTTTTATCCAGGCCATTAACAGCGGTTAAAGCATATTCAAATCCCGCTAGCCGATCGCAGGCTCTGGTGTCCATTCGGGCGCCGATAAAGCCAATTTTAGCGTATGACTTGGCAACCAATGACTGGGTCACAGCGGCTCCAGCGTCGAAATGTGAGAACCCAACATTGATATCAATGGGGTCGTCGACCTTGCCCATTATTTGAACCACAGGAACGCCAGAGGCTTCTAGCATGGCTCTGGCGGCATAAGTCTGCCCACCACCGGTGATAATTAGCCCCTCTGGAGATTGCCCCAATAGTGTTCTAATCGCCCGCTCCTCCTCAATCGGAGAGTAATGGGTGTTAAACAGTAGCACCTGATAATTAGCCGGAATCGCAATATCATAGATGCCACGCAAGACATCGTTAAACACGACATTTGAAAGGGACGGAATAAGTACACCAATTAGTTTTGATTTTGATGATGCCAGCACAGATGCCGAGCGATTCGGGATATACCCCAACTCAGTAATGGCTGCATGGACTTTGTCCCGAACATCAGCGCGAACCCCTTCATAGCCGTTCACCACGCGAGATACAGTCATGGGACTGACCTGCGCTTTTTCCGCTACGTCTTTTAGGGTAAGTCGCTTGCCAGCTTGGGGCTTAGTCATCGGGAGAAAATTACCATTAGCTATACAACCTCTTCACTTAATATAGAAAAACAACAGTCGCAGAGTATCAGAATTAAGTTGATCAACTTACAAAAACAGCGCTATCACCAGACAACTGGCCAACCCAACCAAAGAGATAAGTGTTGTCATCACTGTCCATGTTTTTAATGTGTCCTTCTCGCTCATACCCAGGTAACGACTCACCAGCCAAAAGCCCGAATCGTTTACATGAGAGAGAATAGTCGCACCAGAGGAAATGGCAATCACCAACAGACCCAAGCTTGGCGCTGACATAGGCTGCAACTCCAAAATCGGCGCCATCAGCCCTGCCCCGGTAATCATTGCAACCGTCGCTGAACCCTGAGCCACCCGGGTAATCGCCGCAATTAAGAACCCCAAAATAAACACCGAGAATTGTGCTTCGACAAAGACCGATGCCAACATTTGCCCAACACCGGAATCAATTAGCACCTGTTTAAATGCCCCGCCGGCACCGGTAATTAAAATCACAACTCCGGCGGGCTCTAGACCTTTATTGGCAATATTTAACAGCGCCTCTCGGCTGAGATCACATTTTTTATGGGCAATGAATAGAGCCAAAATAGTAGCAATGGTCAGTGCGACAAATGGGTGTCCTAAAAAGCTCACCACAGCCATCGGGGTACTGTCTGCAACCCACACAAAGGGCGCTGTAGTGGCCAGCATAATCAACAGTAGCGGCAGCAAAATAATCGATGACATCCAAGCAAAGCTCGGAGCGGACACATCTGCTGCTGTGACCTGATCTCTATGAGCTTCGGGTACTGGAACAAATAGTCGGCTGGCAATAAATTGGCCAAACCAGGGGCCGGCGATAATCATTGCCGGTATGCCAGCCATTGCGCCAAATAAAATCACCCAACCTAGATCGGCTTTGACCAGTTCGGCCACGGCAATAGGGCCCGGCGTAGGCGGAATAAAACTGTGGGTAATAGCCAGACCCGCCAGTAGCGGAATCGCGTAATATAACAGCGACCGACCTGAGCGATTAGCCAAGCCATACAACAGCGGCGCCAAAATAATAAAGGCCACATCAAAAAATACTGGGATAGCGACAATAAAACCGGTTACCCCAAGACTCCACTGGATTTTGCCACTGCCAAATGACTGAATTAGGCTGTCGGCAATGCGCTGGATACCGCCAGAGCTCTCGAGTATTTGACCGAGAATAGCCCCTAGACCTACCACTATGGCAACAAAACCTAGGGTTCCGCCCATGCCATTTTTAATCGAATCTATTACCTGTTGCGGCTCTAAACCAGAACTTAGACCCACCAATAAGCTGGTGATCAGCAGCGCCAAAAAAGCCGGCAGACGCAATTTGACCACCAACAGCAACAGCAGTGCAATGCCGGCTCCGGCAACAAAAAATAGCGATAAATCCATATCAAATCCTCGGCGATATTAAATTCGCATCACTGGTTCTAGCCGTTAATCTCGAGCTATCACTGTTGCGACTTTTACATGGTCGCCAATAATAATTTCAAATTCACCGGGCTCAACAACCGGCTTCATATGACGGTCTAATAACTCAAAGTCTTGGTTATCAATAGTAAAGCTCAATGTCTTCTGCTCGCCACGCTTTAAATGTATGCGCTTAAAGGCAACCAGCTTTCTCACCGGCGTAGTCACTGTGCTGACTTTGTCATTAATATAAATCATCACTACTTCATCGCCGTCCATCTGACCGGTATTTTCAATATCAACAGTCATGGTGAGACTGTCTTTCGTGGTCATGGTTTCGGGCACAGTGAGATTGCGGTAATCAAAAGTCGTGTAAGACAACCCATACCCAAAGTAGTACAGCGGCTTGCGTGAGCTTAGATAGAAGCCACCGCGATGAAACGCTGAGGGTTTATGATTATAAAAGCTCTGTAGATGACCCACCGAGCGCGGCACCGTAATCGGCAGTCTGCCAGCGGGATTAACTTTGCCCACTAGGGTCTCAGCAATCGCCTGGCCTCCATACATGCCCGGCTCCCAGGCCTCTAAAATGGCATCAGCATTTTCAGTTAACCACTCCGAGGCAATCGGCCCCCCATTCACCAACACCACCACTAACTTGGCGCCACTGGCTTTGATATTTTGAAGCAGCTCAATTTGATTGCCGACTAAGTCTAGTGTCGGGCGGTCAACATTCTCAGCACTGGTTTTATTAGTATCAAAGCGTAGAGAGTTTTCACCCATCACCGCAATCACCACATCAGCTTGCTTGGCTGATTGGCTCACTGCAGATAATTCGACAGCGGAAATAAGCTCGTGCCGGGCAATAGCCACATGCTCTATGGTTGAACCAGCACCATACTGCTGGTTAATGCCCTCTAGCACCGTAATCACGTTGTTATCTGGCTGCACTCTAGCCCATTCCCCCAAAAGCGCCTGATGATCAGCATTGGGGCCGGTAACTAAAATACGCTCTACGCCCGGCTTAAGAGGCAATACGCCATTGTTCTTCAGCAGCACCATGGATTTCTGTGCGGTTTTTAGTGCCAGATCCCGATGAGCCTTACTGAGCAGCGTATTATCCACTGCCTCTTGACTGGTATAGCGGTTTTCAAATAGCCCCAACTGAAACTTCGCGTAGAGAATTTTGCTTACCGCATGGTCAATCCGGCTCTGGGGTATTTCACCCTCTTCGACCAAGGCTTTTACATTGTCGAAAAACCCCGGGCCCTGCATATGTACATCCATACCCGCCAGCACAGCAACCTTGTCCGCTTGTTTTTCTGAGTCGACAATTTTATGCGCGGTTTCAAGACGTTGGATATCCATCCAGTCGCTAACATAAAAGCCTTCGAAGCCCCATTCGTTGCGAATTAAATCGGTTAAATAGCCTTCGTGGGCATGAGCTGGAATGCCATTAATTTCATTGTGAGCAGGCATGATGGTGTAGACACCACTTTCGATTGAGCCAACAAACGGGGGAAAAAATATTTCATGCAAGGTACGCTCGGAAACATCTGCCGGAGCGCCATTGACGCCATTGTAGGCAATGCCGCCAGCGACAAAGTGCTTGGCAGAGGCTATCACATTCGACTCAGAGCCAAAGTCTTTGCCCTGATAACCCCGCACCATGGCATTACCCATTTCCGTGACTAGGTAGGGATCTTCACCAAAGGTCTCACCGATACGGCCCCAACGGGCATCGCGCACCACTTCAATATTGGGAGAATAAGCCCAGTGAAACCCGGTTGCGCGCATTTCACTGGCGGTATATTCGGCCATTAACTCGGCTAATTCGGGCTCAAATGATGCCGCCAAGCCAATCTGAGTGGCATAGATAGTGGTGGCATCCATATACATGCCGTGCCCATGAATCGCATCAGTGGCAATAAGTAGTGGAATTTTAAGGCGAGAGGTTTCAGCTAAACTTTGTAAAATATTGGCTTCTTCAAAAGTAGACACTTTTAAAAATGACCCAATTTTGCCCTCTTTAATCAGTCCTGCTCTATCCCCTAAGGCTAAGGTGTAATCTGTCTTAGTATCTTTGCTATCAAAATCGATATCCGACGCTTCACCGACAAACTGGCACATTTGGCCAATTTTCTCATCCAGAGTCATCTCTTCAAGTAACAGCTCAACACGCTTATCTGAAGATAAACTGGCGTCTAAGTAGGAGGCCGTAGCCGCTAAGCTGTCGAATGAAGCAATCAAACAGGCTGACAGGAGCAGCTTTTTAATAGCAGAGTTCATAAAAAATGCCTTTGTTATAGAGTTTCCCCTGGCCTACAGGAGTCAGTTAATCTCAACGGATTATTGGTTGCGCAATCATTCTATGTAATAATGGATGCAGTTACAACCACCTCTAAATGTATTACAAGGGGAAAAAGGTTGGCCCTCTCTTACCATAAATGATTGCGCAAACAAAAACTTGCATAGAGACTGATAATGTCGTCATTAGAAAACCTTGCTCAACACAAACTACAGCCCTTATTAGTGGTCGTTATGGGTGTGTCGGGAACCGGCAAGTCAACCCTGGCCAATGAAATTGCAAAACGTTCTGGATTGATCTATCTAGACGCGGACTCCTTTCACAGTGCCGAAGCGATCGCACAGATGTCACAGGGCATACCCCTAACTGATGCTCAGCGAGCACCCTGGATAGAACGCATATACAACCAACTATGCGAATATGAATCAAACAATGACGGCTGCGTCCTCGCCTACTCCGGATTAAAGCAGCAACACCGGAAAATTATCTTTAGCGCTTATAAGCATACCGCTGGGGTCTTATTGAATGCTGATCCAGATTTAATAACTGAGCGTTTAGTTAGCCGGAGCGACCACTTTATGCCTGCACAATTGCTCAGTAGCCAAATTGCCGAGATGCAGCCCTTTGATAGTGAAGTACCAATATTAAGGCTCGATACTGCTGATAGCGTAGAGCAGTTACTGGTACAATTCTTAGAATTTATGGACCTATTAAATTAGCCTTCAGCTTAGCCATTCACTCTTTGTAGTCAGATTATTTAGAGCTATAGACACGACTCTAAAGGCATAGCTTAATTGCATAAGCCGCAAGTTAAATCTTATTTCCTTTCGACAGCGTAAGTGCCTCTGCGGATAAATCATAATCGGAGTGAGTTTTGGACATTATTGTTTCTTCTATAGCCTTTTTCAGCATAACTGCCTTTGTCTACTTTAGAGTCGGCTACGGAAATATTACCAACAGCTATCGCCTGTGGTTCCAAGAGGGCTATTGGGTGAATTACAACATAGTAGAGGCTGGGGCCTGGCTTGCCAAAGCCGCTGTTATTCTGCCCGGACTTATTTGGCAGAAAGAAATATGGCAGTTACATGTGATTACGCTGTTTACTTCCGGCCTGCTGATCTGGGTCTCTGAACGCAAGTTACTGCCTACAATGGTGGCCTTTAATACCCTTTGGATTGGTTTATCGTCGGTGGTAATTGTGCGAAATTTAATCTGAGGCCCACAACAAAATTGCGAAATGACTAATCAGGGCGGGAGACTGTTAGTAAAAGGTTCTACCTCAGCAGGTTTCTCCCTGCTAACATCAAGCAAGCTTTTGGGTAGCTGTGTAGTTAAGTCGAGTAATCCTTTGGGGGATTGGTTAGCCATCAATCTGGCCTTAGTTTTATATCTTACTGCTCTGAACTACTTTGTCCCCTATTATTGTGAAAGTGCTTATTCCAGAATAGAGCCAGTGAACATACTGGTATGTCTCGACAGTCTGGCCAGTATACGGTGGATTTTTAGCCCTATATTGAGCGACTAGCTTGGCTTTCTTTACGATACAGAATGCTTCGTCCCTAGTCATATCGAGCAAGACCATCTTATTTTCTTTTTTAAACTGCTTACACTCGGCTTTTGGCATATCAGCAAAGCTAAAGGGGCTTATCAGTATTAGGATAATCATTAGTCTTTTCATTCTGTGCCTCTCTGGTTTCACAAAATCCTAACTTATTTTTTTTAGCCAGTCATTGGGATTTTTTTTGCGGAGGGCATATAGATATTTAGAACGGTGGTTTTCAGGAGGGAGGTATGAATAAGAGTACGTTTTTGATTACAACTGTAACTCTAACTCTAACTCTGGTCAGATTTTCTACACCAAAAATGAAAAAACCCCAGAATTTTCAGGGGTTTCAACGATTTTACAGTCTCTCTCAACTCTTTGATTCAACCCAGAATAGAGCCGGGCTCTTCATTTCAAACGAGTTCAGGAAACCCTG
>Ga0206126_10001378_pt1 | contig 29374 bp, 21 predicted proteins | sample Helgoland_Spring_5_FD_148621 | JGI IMG/M metagenome (GOLD analysis project Ga0206126, IMG submission 148621) | Pelagic subsurface seawater microbial communities from Kabeltonne, Helgoland, North Sea - Helgoland_Spring_Bloom_20160412_1 | ecosystem: Environmental > Aquatic > Marine > Epipelagic ...
CATTAAATAGTGGTAAATCAATATTAAACCATTGATTTATAGTGTTTATTTTTGGTGAAAAATAAATTTAGAGTGTCCAAAAAGGCCGATTTTTAACGGGTTTAGAGGGTTTATTGAGGGTTTATTGAGGGTTTATTGAGGGTTTTCTATCATTAGAAACGGGAAATTGTGCCAAAATCCAACCTAGATCTAGCAGAAAATCATTTTTTCCGTGTTTGATACCCAAAATGATTGAGTTATGCCAGTCGATCAAAGTGCTGATTTGCATTTAATACCCAGCGGTTCCTCTTACCGACCCCCGCAACCCTATAATAGTCAAACGCCACAATGGGTGATAGATCAATGCAAGGTAAACGCCACTATTGCTTTTAGAACCTGTGAAAATAAAGCGTTAGAAGTACAAGTTAAAGAATTGAACCGGTGTAATTGGGTTGTGCAATCCATGCCCAAAGTAGCACTTGATGGCACGGTTGGTACCTCCGACAAGGGTTGGATTAAGTATCTGGGAGGGAAGTTGACAGTAAGTGGTGGCGTCACATTTGTTGACCCCACAACGTACGGTACAATTTGTGTGAGAAAGGCAGATATTAAGCTAAAAAAAGACACTAACAAGTGCGTAAACGCAAGAGATAAAAAATGTCAAAGACAAATTTGAAGCCAACACATAATACGTTATCTCAGAGTAAAACAGCTGGCGTATCGCTAGTTACCGCTATTGTTCTAATTGCCGGTTTTCTACTGTGGCGATCTGATGATGGTGGTAATAAGCAGTTAAGCATTGATAATGCAACAGCTGTAAAAGAGACAAAGGTTGAAATTACTGCAGAAAAAAAGGTTGAGGCTACTGACTTGGCAGAGGCTGACATTCAAACTCTTCCGCCTCAGCCAAGTGCAGCAGACAGCAGGGACGATATAACCACCAAATATTTCACGGCTGTGGCTGACATTGGCTTTTATCCTCCGGGTACGGCGAGTTACGAAGAAAGCTGGTGTGAGCAGTGGGAATTAAGCGAAGAAGGTCAAGTGCGAGCTACGATGGAATTCACGGAATTTTTAGAGCGTAACGGCCAAAGCCTGAGCGAGGAAAGAGACAAAGACGGCAGACCGCTAAATTATCAAAGCTACGATAAATCAACATTGCGAGAACTTGGCAGTCAGGGTGATTTGACTGCTCTTTTCGGGTTATCTATTCACCCAGAGTCGTCGCCAGAGGAAAAGCTATGGGCCATGAGTAAATCGCTCACCTTCGGTTCTACTGCGCCAGTTTCCGAATATGTAGCTGGTTTAATGTTGGACTCATCAGCTAGAGGTGAAGAGGACAGATCAGGTGATTATATTGAGGCCTTTGCATGGGCAGACGTAGCCGCCAGGCTAGGCGATATTTCATCAGCTATGCTATTGCTGGGTCTCTTAGATGACGCTATGGAAAGTGCACGTACATCGTTTTATAGACCTAAGTTGATTTCAGATGATGATTGGCATATCGCCGAGCAACGTGCTGATGACATATTTCGTGATATTGAAACTGCAAGAACCGACCTAAGTTTACCGCCGCTAGACTTGACACAGCCAAAACCGGTGATGAGATTTAACGAAAAACTAGTTGGGAGTCTATTGGCAGAGCTAGCGGGCAAACTGCCAATGTTTGCCGAGCGATATATCAGTGGAACAAACTGTATAGAAAAATCCAGACAATATATGGATTTAGTCATGTCGCCTCTTGGGGAGGCAATGTGGAATGTTACAAATGACGATCCATTTAAACTCCAACAAAGAAATTAGATTTGTTTACTCGGCCCTTTAGTAAAAGAAAACATAACCTTATGAACTAAACTGCCTCTTAAATCAGGTCAAAATCAGTAAAACTTTCTTTGCCGACGTAGACTATTGAGATAGTGTGCAAGCTCTGGTCGGAACTTTATGGGGCGCAATCAGTGCTGCAACAGGAATTGATCTGGCGGTTCCATCGGCAGATTAGCCTTATCCTAGTTGTTCCCCGTCAGCACTAATTGGATCACATTGCGCCCAACTCGGTCTGACGAGATGCAATATACCAGTTATTTAAATTCTCTAGGTTACAAAGGGATGAGTGACCCACGAGTTATTGCTGGTAATGAAAATAATAAAATATATATTCTCATGCCCCTTATCAAACTAACTATTGGCATCAGAGATCCGATATAAAAATACAGAAAGTCAAGCTGAACCACATTTTGGGCTATAGTTGATTGTTTACGAGTTATTGCCATCAATGACACAGGGATTGCAAGATCAATAATCAGGTCAATTCTGCATGACAGCTTATGGTTTAAATAAAGAGACACACAGTCATATTATGGTTTAAATCATTCGATCAACAGCTAATTCCTGGTGATTTATTAAACGAAACTTGCCATTAACTGACAACTTATGGCTTAAATCCTATGTCAACTTATGATTGAATCGACACATTGTGTCGTTTCAACCATAAAGTGGCACGTTTTGCCAACTTATGCTTTAAATCTGTCACTGCCAACTTATGCATTAAATAGTGGTAAATCAATATTAAGCCATTGATTTATATATTTTATTTTTGATAACAAATTAATGCAAAGTATTCAAAAAGGCCGATTTTTAACGGTTTTAGAGGGTTTATCTAGGGGTTTTTCGTCATTAGAAATAGGAAATAAAGTTAAAAAACCACATAAAGTCCCAAAATGGTTACTCTAATAAGTTAAAAGTTACTTAATGTAACCAAAAATGGACTCTAAGGAATAATTTGACAAAATTACTTTAAAGCCCTAAATTAAGAACATTAAGTATTAATAGCCCGCATAGCGTAACCAAAATAGGACTTTATAGTGAAAGGTGCGACAGCTACAGCATTAGCAGAAGAGATCGGCGACAGATTGAAGCAAGCTCGACTAAATCGAGACCTAACACAATCTGAAGTTGCGGAGCTTGCTGGCATTGCCCGCAAAACGGTTTTGAATGCAGAAAAGGGAAAAGTTCAGCTCGACATCATGATTGCTATATTGATGGCATTAGACCTCACACAGCAGATTGATCTTTTTCTCCCTAAACAAGAAATTTCTCCCTTACAGCTGGCCAAACTGCAAGGCAAGAAAAGGCAGAGAGCCTCTGGCCAGCGCAGTAATAAAGATGAGGAAGCCCCAGAATGGTAATGGAAGTCATTACAATAAGATACCAAGACGATGTTGTTGGAGCAGTGAGTTTTGACACTGAAAAGGGACTTGGGTCATTTGAATATGATCCAGGATTCATAAAAAAAAGTGTCGAGCTGTCCCCAATCAAAATGCCATTATCGAATCGCATTTATAACTTTCCCGAACTGGATTTCAATACCTTTAAAGGACTACCAGGTTTAATAGCTGACTCCTTACCTGATGATTTTGGTAACGCAGTTCTCAACGCATGGGTTGCAGGTCAAGGTCGTTCACCGGGTGACATTACACCACTGCAACGCCTCCAATATACGGGAAAGCGAGGCATGGGAGCTCTGGAGTATGCGCCAGCTACACAGTTACGAAGTTTAAATGCTTCACAACAAGTAGAAATCCCATCGCTCGTTTCTATTGCACAAGAAATCTTAGATTCACGAGGTAATTTTGAAGTAGAACTCAAACAAAATGGCCAAGACGATAGAGAGGCTATGATATCTTTATTATCTGTTGGCATGAGTGCGGGAGGAGCACGACCGAAAGCCGTATTAGCATTTAATAAAGATTTTACTCAAGTTCGCTCCGGCCAAGCCAACGTGCCAAGTGGTTTTACTCATTATTTGATGAAATTTGACGGCGTTAGTGAACACAACAAAAATCAAGAAACCTTCGGTGATCCATTAGGCTATGGAGCAATGGAGTTTGTTTATCATTTAATGGCTAACAAATGCGGTCTCGATATGATGGCATGCCGCTTACTCAATGAAGGCAATCGACGCCACTTTATTACACAACGGTTTGATCGAATTAAAAACAGCAAGGTACACGTACAAACGCTAAACGGGCTTGCCCACGTTGATTATAAAAACCCGGGGTCATTTTCTTACGCAGAGTTATTTGGTATTGCCAGACAGTTGAGGCTTTCTGCTGTTGAAGCTGAGCAGCTATTCAAGCGCATGACGTTCAATATCATTGCTCGAAATCATGACGACCACTCAAAGAACTTTGCCTTTATTCTGAAAAAAGACAAATGGTCTCTCGCACCAGCTTATGATTTAGCTTATAGCTATAAACCAGGCAGTAAATGGGTGAACAGCCATTGGATGAGCTTGAATGGTAAAAGAGATAACTTTACACGAAGTGATTTCTATAGTTTAGAGAAACTTAGCCCTGTTTTTAACAAGAAAAAGATCGACGATATTATTGATGCAACGATTGAGCACGTATCAACTTGGCGTCAGCTTGCTGAGGAATGGGATGTGCCAAAAACACTGATAGATGAAATACAAGAAAACTTGCGGCTCGATATTTAGTTAGTAGTAAAGTAACTATTCCTGCAAGCAAAAAGGATGGCCTCTTATTTCAGGCCATCCCGAACCAAACAACAATTTAGAACACACGGATATGGTGAATTATCAAATCATTTATTCCCCGAAATTTCTTCCGTCGCCTCCTGACGCAGTTTCTGGGCATCCATTCCGTTTAGCCGGTCAATGGCTTTGTCTGCGGCACTTTGACGGTTTCCATCCACGTTTAGCGTACTTCCTGAGCCACAAATTCTCTCAGGACGACTCTTTTGAAGTATTCTTTGATGCAGCCCATGATGAAACTAATGACCAGTAGGTTATATTTCCTACCTGTGCAATGGTTGCAATGATGAAGCCATAATCGGGCACCAACCACATGTTAATAGACATTGCTAAAACCACAGCTGGCGCAATTACACAGAAACTATTTATAAATTCTCGATTAAATAAAGACATTGGTTGTTGTCCTCCTTTCGAGTTGTTTACACAACGACAAGCCGCTGATTTAAACCTGTCCTGCAGACTGTCATAATCTCACGAGCGCTACCAAACACCGCACCATTCCGACAGTTTTTTAATGACAGCGATAGTAATACAGGTTGTCATTACTATCCTTTAATTGCACTGAATCAGTGGAATCTAGCATACCGCACTCGGCATGGAGCCCTCGGTACAACTGATCAGCTGACTGGGTAATTAAAAGTCCATCAAGAGAATCAATGCGAGACCGATGTTTTATGGTCTTACAGTTGGCGGCATCTAAAATAATGTGGTCTGCCTGCCCCCAATAACCATAACTCTGAGTGCAGTCATTGCTGAGAATATTTAAAATAATCTCATTGACATAGAGCCCGTTATCACTGGTCGTATTTAAAGGTGCTGTTACTCCCACTGAGCGAAGCACTCTCTGCGCATCAGTAAAGCTGAACTGCCCGCCACTAATCAGCTTCTCTACGATGGCATTGATTGCAGTTTGTTCAAAACCAAACCTACCATTCTGCAGCCATAGGTAAGATTCCGGTTTATTTGTTTGAAGCGCCTCAGGACCATTAGTTGAAATGTCGAGGAAATACATGATTGCTGTACCACAATCATAAGGCAGCTTTCCCGTCATAGCTTTTGGGTAGGATAACAATGAATAGGGAAATAATTGACGGATACACCCATCAATAGATGCGGATATCAGCCCCCAAACCTCAGCTTGAGTGTAGTTGCCGTCAGCATAGAGTGATTTAATGGCTTGGTACTCTGCATCCCCCTCCATAACCCAAGATGGTGAAGAGCGCGGTTTACCCCCATGGACAAAAATCAATGACTTTAGCCTTGCGTGCTTCGCTTCATGCACTAGCATGTGATGCAGTTTGGGCAGAGATTGTTGAACACTTGAGTGGTCACCATAAAATCGCGCAAATACGGTATTGTTCCATCCCATATCTGACTGCCAACGAAAGGCTTCAGCTGACCAGTAACTACTCAATATCACCAGTGGTAAGGCGCCTGACTCTTGTTGATTGATTTCTTCGACCAAATTCGAGATATCACTGAGAAGAGGATCTCCCAGAAGTATCCCCTGTCCAATCTGCGTTTGTGCCTCAACACAGTGCACCTTATCGGTCGTCAGCATCAAGTACCGACCCATGGCCTTGTTGGGATTTGAAAAATAACTTTCTGAGAGAGTGAGCGTGTCTACGCACTTAAAGCTCACAGGATCAATGGCATGATTGAAATGCATGACAAAGGGTTGCTGAGTAATAAAATAATCGAGATTGACCACATATACGCCATCAGAGACTCGCACAAACCCCGGATAGACCCTGTCCAAGGGTGAATCATACTCGCGCGTGAGGTGAGTTATAAAACCGCGATCGTCAATGCTTTGCTGAACAAATTGGTCTCGAAAAATCGAGCCTGTGATGGAAAAAATGCTATTCCTCGGAGAATTTGTGGAAACAGACAACAGACTCCCGGCGTTACCATCACTGACTTCTACACTGAAACTAAGCTCTAACTGCTGGTGCCTTTCATTTGCTGTAGCAGGCAGGCACAGGGCGGTTAAAACCACAATAAGCAGACATTTAGTCGGGAGTATTGGGCTCATTTGCACCTTCCTTTGGCTCTATTCTCCGAATAATATAATTCGCGTTTATATTTTTTTAAATATCTTTGTCTTAACCTGCCTAAGGAAATAACCGCTCATAGAGATAAGAGAACTCGAGTGCCCCACGTTTCGCTCGTTCTTTTTGGTTAGCAGCTGCCGAGTGACCTCCATCAATATTTTCATAGTAAAGAAATGGCTTACCACTATCCTCAAACAGCTTTGCCATCTTGCGCGCATGACCTGGATGAACTCGATCATCTTTAGTTGAGGTAACAAACAAGGGCGTCGGGTAATCTGCCCCCGCTTCAAAGTTGTGGTATGGAGAGATTTTTTTTAAAAAAGCCCGCTCCTCGGGAATATCTGGATCGCCATACTCTGCCACCCAAGAGGCGCCAGCGAGTAATTTGTGATACCTCAACATATCGAGCAACGGCACCTGAATAACCACAGCATTCCACAGATCTGGACGCTGAGTAATCATCACACCCATCAACAGGCCACCGTTAGACCCACCCATTATGCCAAGATGATCCGGACTGGTAATGCCGATCTGAATGAGGTCTTCGGCCACGGCAATAAAGTCGTCGTAAATTCTCTGGCGATTAAGTTTCAGTCCAGCTTGATGCCAAGCTGGCCCAAACTCACCACCACCACGAATGTTGGCGACTACGTAGGCACCACCGCGTTCCAACCACATGCGACCAACCGCACCACTGTAACGCGGCCTCATTGACACTTGAAAGCCGCCGTAACCATAGAGTAGCGTCGGCGTAGACCCATCCAGTTCAATGCCCTCGCGATGAACCACAAAATAGGGAATTTTACTGCCATCTTCAGAGATAGCTTGCTTTTGTTGCACCACCAATCCGTCGGTATCAAACATTGGTGGCAGAGACTTAAGCACTGCGCTAGTATTGTTCGAGGAATCGAAGGTGAGCAAACTATCCGGATTGAGAAATCCTTCATAGTTGATAAACAGGGTATCCTCATGCTCAGAGGAAAAAGCGATACTCGCCTGACCTGCACCCGGTAGCGTCACATCGGTTGTGATCCAGCCATCATTGGTGCGCTCAAGTCGAAGAATTCTACTCACTACGTTGTCATTGATTGAAAGCAATGCCGCTGTCTTTGACACCGCAACACCGTTAACCGCTTGGCGTTGATTGGCACGGAAAACAAGCTCCACCGAGGATAATTGCTTGGTCTGGAGAAACTGCTGCAAGTTAAAAGCCACCAGATCACCGGTGTAAAACACAGTATCGCCCACAGTCCACTCTTGATTTAGAGTAACGAATTGCCAGCCCTTGTAATCACTGCCAAGGGATGCTTTTTCTGGTATTGGCATCTTTATCGGTAGGTCATCACTGAGAAGCCAATAAGTGGATGTGTAAAAAGTATCTGCCTCCACGGCACCATAGATCACTGTGCCATCGTCCAGCTCCGACGACCAAGGCCAAACACCGACATCAGTAGGCTCACCGGCATACAGTTCCACAGCATCATTCAACGACTGACCCCGCCGCCATAGACGCACTGATGTTGGATAACCTGACTGGGTGAGAGTGGATGCATCACCCGCCCAATCTGTGCCGATCAACACCCTATCTTGGTCAATCCATACCAGCCCCTGTTTGGCCTCCTCAGTAACAAATCCGCCCTCGACGAAGGTCTTGGTCTGCAGATCAAACTCACGGTTAATTACTGCATCTTTGCCACCGTCGGAGAGTGCGACAAAGCAGAGAGTCTTGTCAGCGCTTTGAGGTCGAGAACAATTTGATCCTTTGAATACCCAGTTTTTATTCTCATCCACCGAAAGTTTATCGAAATCCAATACGGTTTCCCATTCTGGTTTGGACGTGCTGTAACTATCCAGCGAGGCGCGACGCCAAAGGCCGCGAACGTTGTTTTGATCTTGCCAAAAATTGTACACCATGCCATCGCGCACTGAGCCGTAGGGTATTCGATCATCGGACGTAGCTAAGTCGAGTGCCTTGGCATAGTTGTCCTGATAGATGGAAATATCGCCCATAGCATCCAGAGAACGTTTGTTTTGCGCGTCAACCCAAGCCATAACCTCCTTGCCCTGGACCTCTTCCATCCACAAATAAGGATCTACTGCTGTCTTGACCATGGCAATGTCCGCAACCTGTGATGATTGAATATCGACATCATCTTCCAGCCCTTCTGCTGGGTAAAAGCCGGTAATCTGGGTACAGGCTGCAAGCAACACTGCAGCAGTGACAATGGGAAAAAAAAGTCGCATAGAAGCCTCTTATTCGTGTTAGATCTCATCATGCTAAACGCCATGAAACCTTAATTCAACCAGTACAAAGATATAAACCCGCCACCAGCAGTAATCTCCTTGGAGTATCAAAGATAACTATTTCCATGGCAAATCAACTGGCTTAATAAACATTAATCAGAAATTATAACCACAAGAAAGTTTTGTTGAGGAATTACAAACTTGCTAACCGGCATGATAAAAAAGGCGCGTCACCAAGCCGGGAAATCTAGATTTGGAGACGTTGTCAATCTCTCGGCACAGTATCAAGGGAGAAAAAAATTACCTCCCTAAGCCTTAGTAAATTAAATTTTTAGTCCCACGAATCCAGCTAACGATTGGACATCAGTGCCCAGGACGAGACATCCTGCTAATCTCGCGCGTGAGATCAGCCTAAATTCAGTATATGCCGACATATGTTAAAGCCGAAGACAAGTGCATTTAAATCGCCTAAATTGAAAATAAACTAATGATTTAATTCGATTTTTATTTTTATGCATGATGAGCGAGGTAGTTTTTAATCCCGAAGAAATAAGCCTTGAGTATGTGATACCATCAGACCTTAATTTATTGCCCATAACAATGGAGATAAGTGTGGATATCTACACACTCGCCATCGCCGTCAGTGTGCTTATATTCATTGCCGTTGGCATTAATGCCGGCCGCAGTGTGAAGCAGCTCGACGACTACTTTGTGGCTGGCAGACGGGCACCTACGTTACTCATTGTTGGCACTCTGGTGGCCAGTGTGTTCAGCACCTCCATCTTTCTTGGCGAAGCCGGCTTCACCTACGACGGTCAACTGGGTCCCTACATGTTGATGCCAGGTATTGCGGTTATTGGCTATGTCTACGGTGCTCTGTTCTTTGGCACCTATTTACGTCGCAGTCGCGCCGCCACAGTGCCAGACTTTTTTGGTCAGCGCTTCTCCAGCCGCAGAGTACAGCAGGCGGCGGGTTACACGGTTATCGTTGGCCTCGGTGGCTATCTTCTGGTGGTTACTCAAGGTGCCGCCATACTGTTGTCGGAGTTGACTCAGTTGAGTTACCTACAGGGCATTGTGCTGGCATGGCTGAGCTACACAGCTTTTACTCTTTACTCAGGTTCCCGAGGGGTGATTATCACGGATACGCTGATGTTTTTGCTGTTCTGCGGTGCCACGGTGTTTTTTGTGTTTTACATTGTCGACAACATGGGTGGCGTATCTCAGGCGGTTGAAGATGTGACGAAAATACCGGGCAAAGCCGGCATTGCCGATTGGCACGGTATCGTCGGCGAAGGCACCGAGTGGCCGACTCCCACTGATTACCTGATCTGGAGTCTCATCATCGATATGTCCTGGGGCTTTGTCTATGCAGTGGGCCCCTGGCAGTCCAGTCGCCATCTCATGGCGCGGGATGAACATACGGTGATACGGGGTGCCATCTATGCCTGTTTTGCGGTGGCGCTGATGCAAATCCTTATCTACGGTATTGGTGGCCTTATCAACATCGCCAATCCCTCAATTTCGCCGTCAGAAACGGTAATGATTTGGGCAGCAAAAAATTTAGTCCCCTCGTTCTTAGGTGCTCTATTACTGGCTGGTATTATGGCGGCGGCGCTGTCCTCCGCATCGACATTTTTGTCACTGGTGGGCTTTAGTGTTAGCAATGATATCTCTGCCGAGCAAAAACCACTGACTCTGTCAACCTCGCGTATCATCATGCTAATTACCGGCATCAGCGTGCTCGTACTGAGCTTTATTTTTCCTCCCAACGTGTTCTGGCTGATGTTGTTTATTGGCACCGTGTTTGCCTCATCTTGGGGGCCAGTGGGCTTTATGAGTATTTGGAGCAAATCCATTACCGCGGATGCGGCCTACTGGGGTATTGTCACTGGATTCTTTGGCAATGTAATACCCGCCTCACTAGACTATATTGGACTTATCGATCTACCCAGCTACTTTAATCCAGCATTGATTGGCGCGAGCATCAGTATTGCCATCATCCTCTGGTTGTCAAAGCGCGGCACTGTGTCTCAACAAGAAGTGGACTACCGAGAGCATTTACATCGCACACCACAAGATGATGTCGACAGCAAAAAGACCAGAATCACTCTCTGGGCACCCGCCTGTCTTATGCTCTATGGCGCACTGATGCCGTTGTTGATAATAGAGTATTACGTGCTGCCCTATCAGCGGGGCACGGGGCAACTACTGGCGGATGGCAGTGTGGATCTATTTACCGGTGAAGCCATATTAGCCATGTTCACAGCCCCGGTTTACATCGGTCTAGGGCTAATTGTTGCCTTGGTGGTGCGCAAGCGCTACAGACAGCAACCCGCCGAGTAAAATTTAGCTGGCGTAGGCAAATGCCGGAATGCTGTGTTTGAAGCGTAGGTACATCAGGGCGTACAGACACATAGCAACAAAGGCAGCGCCGGCGCAGAAAATAAACACCCCAGAGTAACCCATGTTCATGCCAAGAATAGAGGCCGCCATATTGGGACCAATAATTTGCCCGAGCCCCTGAGCGCCGGGCATCAGTGACGCAAATCTGCCGGTTTTGTCGACATTGGCAATGGTAGACATCTGATAGACGTCGATAAAGATCCACAGACAATTGAAGGAAAACACACTGATCAGAATATTCTTATCGGTAATGCCGTTAGCCAACATACCGACAATCAGGGTCATGGTAGCCAAGGTGACCAACAGCGGGCGCAACAGGCCGTAGCGGTTACTCAAAATGGTAGCGAAAAGGCAACCGATCAGACTACAGAAAGACGCCCAGGTGAGCACATTACCGACCCATTCTGGCGTGGCCTGATCCGCCGCTGCGGCCAGTTCAATATAGGTCCAGTAGGCGCCAATATTGATGTAGGTAATGACCATCGCCGTGAGACACAGCCAGGGTACATAGGCGGGAATATCAAGTTTTGCCAATGCAGTGTCTGGCGCCTCCGTTTGTGTTGAATACGCAGACGCCTGTGCTGGCAACCAACCGATAAACGGTAGCGTCAGCAGAAAACAGACAATGAACACGGTGTAGATACCAGACATGGACAGCTGTGGCAAAAAGTGCATTTCTAAGGCTTGAGAAAAAGCAAAGGCAAACAGCATGGCATTGTAGGCTCGGGCAGGTTTAGAACTGGCTCCCAGTGCAGACACCGCCACCGCCGTGTAAATACCGCTACCGATACCTGAGAGCAGACGCAACCAGAGCACCTGATCATAGTCCGTCAGACTTATGCAAAGACCGTTGGCAAGCACTGCTAATGAAAGACCAATTACCGCCAATAGTCGTCGATTGACTTTAGCAATTAAAGCGGCTGTGACCACCGCACCCAATGACAGGCCACCGAGGTCAGCGCCGGCCACACGCCCCACTTCCACCTCAGAGAAACCCAACAGCGTAACCCAGGCGGTGCTGATCACTGGGATACCCACCAGCACACCGTAGCCTACTAATGTCATGTACAAACTGATAACAATGGATTGCCAACTGTCAAATGGATTAGCCGACACAGGTCTCAGGGTGCTCGCTTCAGTCATGGTCTACCTCAATAATGTTCAGGTTTAGATTACACGGCTATTCAGTGCCTTGACAATGACGTCTCTGGTGGAGGCCGGATCGATCACTGCATCAATTTCTAAATGAGCCGCTGCCTCTGTGGCTTTGCCGCTCTGGTACATCTGTTTCACCAGTTCTTCGTAAAGCGCCTCGCGTTCGGTAGGGTCATCAACCGCCGCCAGTTCTTTTTTAAAGCCTAATCGTACCGCGCCCTCTAATCCCATGCCACCGAATTCCCCACTGGGCCAAGCGACACTGTATATGGGTTTGTGAAAACTGCCACCGACCATGGCCATAGCGCCGAGACCGTAGCCTTTGCGCAAAAAAACAGCTACCAGCGCCGTGGTCAGTTTAGCGCCGGCGACAAACAAGGAGGCCATGCGACGCACAGCGGCCTGTTCTTCACTATCCGGACCCACCATAAAGCCAGGACTATCACAGAGGGAGACAATGGGAATATCAAAATTGTCACAGAGGGTAATAAATCGTGCCGTTTTCTCCGCCGCTTCGGCGTCCACCGCACCGCCCAGATGACGGCAGTCATTGGCAATAAGGCCCACCGCACGGCCCTCAAGACGAGCAAAACCGGTAATCACCGCTGGCCCGTGGCTCTGTGTCAGTTCGAGAAAACTATCCGTGTCCACCAGTTGCTGAATAACCTCGCGCACATCGTACACATAGCGTCGATCCTCAGGCATCATATTGCGCAACACCGTCTGATCAGCGCATTGCCAGTCGCTAATATGCCCCTGAAAGTAGCTCAAACACTGCTGTGCCAACACTGTGGCATGGGCCTCATCATCGGCGACTAAATCCAGCACCCCGTTACTGCTCTGTACATCCACAGGGCCAATGTCAGTAGGGGCAAAGGTACCCAAACCACCCCCTTCGATCATCGCCGGGCCAGCCATACCTATCCAGGATGTCTTCGTCGCAATGCGAATATCCGCACAACCAAAAAGTGCTGCATTGCCAGCGAAGCAATAGCCATTATTCACCGCGATGAGTGGAACCTGACCACTGAGACTGGCCCAGGCGGCAAAGGTGGGCACATCTAAACCGGCTATTTGAGTTTTAACATCGGTATCGCCGGGGCGCCCACCACCACCTTCGGTGTACATAACCACCGGCAGACAAGATTTCCCTGCCTGATCAAGAATACGATCAATTTTGCGGTGATGAAAATAGCCTTGGGTACCGGCCAATACACTGTAGTCATTGATCACCACTGCAACTTGGCCGTTTTCTGCACCAAATTGTGCCGCATTGATGGTGGCCAATCCGGTGATCACACCATCGGCCGCGGTTTCAGTCTTCAATTTCTGCGCATCGATCCGTCCGCGCTGGGCCGCCACGGCCAGTTGTCCGTACTCGACAAAAGAATCCTCATCGCAGAGGTGATAAAGGTTTTCTCGCGCCGTGCGATAGCCTCTGGCATGGCGCTTGGCCACTGCCTCTGAGCGACCAGAGTCGAGACTATAAGACAATTCCGTGTTGAGGGTGTCCAGCGCGTTGCCATCAGTCTCAGTGTCAGCAGGATCCTGTATGGCCGAGTCGGCCGCCTGACTGGCAATCCCATCTTCACCCTCATCTTGTCCATCAGGTGTCATCACATGACAAATGAGATGGCCATCCTGCACTGTGTCACCAACACTGGCATTCAGCTCGGTGATTAACCCTGCAACAGGTGCCACCACTGCGGTCTGCATCTTCATCGATTCCACCACAGCAATGATTTGATCTTTTTCCACCCAATCGCCGGCGCTGACATTGATGCTTACCAGCGCGGCCGCCATTGGTGAGGTAACGGCCTGTTTATGTTGTCCAGATTGTTTCAACGGAAGATCCTATTTTTGTTATTTTCAAATAATTTGACGAGGTTCACAATGCATAGTTCATAGAGGACAGTTAATAGCCCTATACATTCAGCGCAAACAATGACACTAACTAGGCCACCGGTGACACCGATACCTGAGAACTGTCTCGATTACCAACACTGACAAACATTAACAGTCCGCTGAGCAATAGTAACCCGCCACCGACATAGAACCAATGAGTATTGATCACAGCAGTGCTGTAGCTAGCAACAAGCATCAGCGCCAACAGCAGCAGCCGCGTTATCTCCAATGGTCGCGCGAACGCACTGCCATCGAGTACAGCACCAATACTGAGCACAGTAAAAACTTGTACTACTACCAGCATAGAAACCAGTTCATAACTCAGTAAGATGGCCTGTTGCGCGGTCCATAAATGAAAAAAAGCCAATAAAAAATACTGAGCCAACACGGCGATATTGGCACGCCACGGCAGTTTGGGATCGTATTTATCAAAATCAGCTAAATCTGACTTTTCTCGCGGCTGCCACTGTTCTACGTCTGCCGGTCGCCAGCCGGTTCGAGCCCAGAGCACCGATAACTTGTCGCGCCAGCGCTTGGTGTGCCAAGCATCCTCAGCCATATTGGCAAACACATGAACATTGGCCCACAGCGGATTCCAACTGCGCAATGGCGTGCGAATGCCGTAGATTGGCGTCTGATTTTCATCTTCTTCTTTAAAAGTACCAAACAAGCGGTCCCAGACAATTAATAGGCCGCCGTAATTCTTATCGATGTAATCGGCATTTTGTGCATGGTGAACTCGGTGATTGGACGGTGTCACCATAAACCACTCAAACAGTCCCAATTTGCCAATGTGCTGGGTGTGAACCCAAAACTGGTAGACCAGATGCGCAGAAGCAACACTGACATACATATAAATCGGCATGCCCAACAAAAAGCAGGGCACAAAGAATACCCAGGTAGTGGCAAAACTGGTGCTGGTCTGGCGCAGCGCCGTACTCAGGTTATAGTCTTCACTCTGGTGGTGTACCACATGGGAACCCCAAAAAAATTGACGCTCGTGGCTGATGCGGTGAAACCAATAATAGAGGAAATCATACAACAACAGGGCCAACAGCCAGTGACTGTATGACCCCTCATCAAAGGCCCAGATAGAATAGTGCTGCTCCACCTGCGAAAATACCAGCAGACCCACATTTAAAAATACCAGCTTTGTGACTGTGCTGAGCAGACCCAAACTCAGACTGTTGAGACTGTCATTAACACGATAGGTGTTGTTGCCCCGCCACCAGCCCCAGGCCAACTCAAACACAATCAGCAAAAGAAAAAACGGTACAGCATAGGGAACAAAATTCACTTTAATCGCACCTCTTGTTCGGTTACGCAGTCATCGGTGGTGACTCAAGGGAGTAGAGCATAAATTGCGAAAGAGCCCAACCAGTGGCCTCCTTCATAGCTATCATCAACCAAATTTGGCAGTGAATAGGCGATGTGCTTGTTGGCTACCAACTGCAAATGACTGAACTCACTATATTGCTCAGCCAGGCCTCGCAGCGCCCAAGCGCGACTAAAATTGAGCCCGTCTAAATGGACTAACTTGCCGTCGGTGCGGTCAGACACTCGACCCACAGCCAAATCAAAATCTGCTTGAGCAAGGGAAGGTAAAAACCCTTTTACCCAGGGCAAAAACTGCGCCTGCGGCAGCACGCGGCGCATCAAGTCCACCTCTTGCAGGCAGGGCGAGAGAAAATCATAACCGCTGGGTTCCCAACTCAGAGGGCAGTTTACATCGGCTGAGTAATAGTCTCTGGCGCGCTGAGCAATGGCCCCTTGCAATGACGCATCACCAAATTGCAACGCATAATCCCAGGCGAATGTTAGCCCAAAGGCGGTATTGGTATGCTCGCCAACCCGGATTGGATAAACCAACTTTGGCAAATGATCCACGTACATGGTGGAGATCTTGGCTCCTAGCGGTTTCAAGGCCTCGAGTAACTGCGGCGCAATGGGGTCTTGCCACTCTTGGAGCTCGGACATAAGTTTCAGCAACCAGGTCCAACCATAGGGGCGTTCCCAAGAGGGGTTGTTATCCAAATAAGCAATATCTTCCGCAATATTTGCAGCTGTGAGGTGCCGAAGCAGGATCTGTTTTGCCTGATCTGCACCCTCAATGGTGGGGAAAGCGCGCAACAGGCGCACCATTGACCAGTGGCCATGTACTGCCGAATGCCAGTCAAAACAGCCATAAAAAGCAGGGTGCAAAGCCTTGGGTGAGGCCAGATCTTCGTCACCGCGCAGTGTTTGACCCAACTTGTTGGGGTACTCTACCTCGGCACAGGCAAGGGGCAATTGCAGCAAATTGGCGGCCTCTGCCTGAGTTAATTGCATGGCCGAATTTGAATCATCTGCAATGACAAACTGGCTGAGAGCAGTTAAAAGCAAGCCAATACAAAGCTGTCTCAGCTTGATAAGTAACAACCAGTATTGGACAAAAACAGTGGGTTTGAAGAGCATGTCTAACATAGAACTAGCCTTTTAAGTGTTCTGCCAAGGTTCGTGCCGCCTTGAGCTTGGAGCGAAAATTTACATTGCGCGCTGCGGAAGCGCCCGGCTGACTGGAAAACCAAACCATCACTGTGTCGGTTGACCGATTAATATAAATTACCTGACCATGGATACCCACCGCACAGTATTCGCCTTTACCGTCATCGAGAATCCACCACATGTTGTGATAGGCAGTCCAGAACTCTTCTTGGTATATGGGATTGGCCTTCATGTTAGCGCGCAACTTGTCGTCAATGGCCAAGGTTTCATCCACCCACTTGGCTGGAATCACCTGTTCACCATTAAAACTGCCGCGATCGCGAATCATCATACCGAACCGCGCGGCATCTCTTGTGGTGCTATTCATGCCACCCGTCACCGCTGGCATGTAAGCGCGATCCACAGCAATATAACCATCGTGCTCGGCGCCTAACTTAGACCAGATATTCTGCTGTATATAGTCTTGAAAAGGCAGATTGCTGACACGTGAAATAATCCACCCCAATACATCGGCGTTACTGGAGTTGTAATCAAAGTTATCTCCCGGCTGTCGACTATTGTCCGGCTTGATAAACTTGGCAAGAAAATCCTGCACGCCATAGATAGGGGTGCTGTCTGGCTGCACATCAGCAGCGCCAGGTAACCATCCCATATTAAGTGCCGGTGCATAGTGTCGCGCAAAGTCCGACTCCAGATCGGTGTAGGTTTCCTTGAGATCTATGCTCGACGCCATGTCTAGCACATGCTGAACCGTGACCCGCTCAAAGCCACTGCCTTTGAGCTCAGGTATATAACGTGCTGGCGAGGCAGATAAATCCACCTTGCCCTGCGCTACCAACAAGCCAAGAGCACTACTGGTCAAGGACTTGCTCATGGAAAACCAAATATGCTGTGCATGGCCATTGAAGCCGTTGAGATACTGCTCATAGATCAACTCATCGCCTTTAACCACCACCAGCCCATCGGCGTAATTGTTGGCAAACAGAGTTGACAAGCGCATGCTATCACCGCGGGCATCAGTCACAGAGAGATTACCCAAGTTTGGTTTTGTCGGGCCGGGCAAGTTGTAAATAGTCCCCTGACGCGGAATCATTACTACATTTAAAGGCGCACCCGCATTGCGAAAAGTCCATTGATTAAAAGGGAACTCGCGGTAGTTTTGCATGGTTGCCTGAGATTCGCGAGTGGGCGGAAAGCCCTGCATCGCCTGCTTTATGACCTGCTCCTCAGCATCTGCGATGTGTATTGTTAAGGCAAAAATCAGCGCAATGAGCAACATCACATTCTTCATCACAGGAAACATCATTACCCCTCCACTTTTTATCGCTTGGCGCGTTTTATTATTATTTATAGAATTTTACATAACCGCCAAAGACAGACTAACTGATTTTATGAAAAAACCAAATAAAAGCTTGTCGTTTTGGTAATGTTCAATAACCAAAGTCGACTTCCGAAAAAAGCAAATTCCCATCTATAGTTAAACTCCTGTCTATAGGTGTCTTACACTAGTGATGCTCACACTCTGCTTTGTTGGATAAGGGGTTTACCATAGAAAACTCTGATTCTGACGCTGGAGTCATTGTGGCAAATATTACCACCACTCGCATTAACAGTGTCGAGTTAGTTAGGAAGGCGATAACGATGGTCTTTACCTATGGCCTAAACTGGGTTTTTGGCGATAACAATGTAGGCGATGTCGTCACTCTAGACATTTCGGCCAATGTCAGTGAATTGCAAGCAACAACAAAGATTAGAATTAATGCGGTGGTCAAACTCATCAATAGTGAGGGCCAGATTACAAAAGCTGAAATAATCACTGAGCCCGATTACTACAACAGTATTTTTGAGCAAATTGATAAATCAATTTTTTTACAACAAAACCTAGATTGATGACATCAGGCGTCATGCTATAGCCATTCACCAATATTTCACTTATTCTCTCGTTCATTGAGTCATTAAACCATCGAGCCATTGAACACAGCGCTGCGTACAAGCACACCAACGCTGTCACCTTTGTTTGATGACTGTTTATCCACATACTGTAGGACGAGAACATTGAAAAAATTACTTTTGATATCTTTGGCGCTGTCGATCAGCGCCTGTAACGACGAACCAGGAAAAAATCCACCGGAGCCAACCGAAAACCTCGCCATCGAGACGGCCAGCTATGCTGGTGACTGTGCTGGTGCACAGGGAGACCTGGCAAAAATTGATACCCTTGATCGGGATCAGTGGGGTAGTGCCGGGCTTGATCTGGAGGCTAGAGATCTGCGCTTCGACGCTGGCGATGACTTCTTTTGTCACGTCAATGGTGGGTGGTACAACAACTTTGTTATGCCAGAGGACAAAACTCGCTATGGCGCCTTCACCATTCTCAGTGATAAGTCAGAGGCTCGGGTCAAGGCTATTATTGAGGAGTTGGCGACGGCAGCACCCGATGTGGCTACGCTGGAGGGTAAGGTGGCAGCCTTTTACAATGCTTTTCTAAATACTGCGGCCATTGAAAGTTCAGGTCTGTCACCAGCTCAAGGTTATCTGGACAAAATTGCTGCCATTGATTCGCGCGCCGATCTGGCCGTGACATTTGCCAGCGTGGGATTTTCAAGCCCCATTGGTGGTTGGGTGGATGTGGATTCAAAGGACACTGAGAAGCATATTTTTTATGTGACTCAAAGCGGTTTGGGGTTGCCTGATCGCGATATGTACCTGACCGACGACGGAAAAAATATCGAAACTCGCGAAGGTTACCTGAAGTATTTGACCCTTTTGTTAGACGCCGCCGGTTACGCTGATGCGCCGGCTGCAGCGAGTCGCGTGTTGGCTCTAGAGACACAGATCGCCGCTGCCCACTGGGATCGCACTGTGGGGCGCAATCGCGATCTCACTTACAACAAACTGAGCCGCGCTGAAGTCATCGCCATGGGTGGTGATTTTCCGGTGGAGGTTATGCTCAAATCCTTCGGTCTTGAAGACCAAGCCAGTTTTGTTGTGCGTCAGGTCACTCCAGATGAAGCTGAAATTAGCGAGCTTGGACTCTCAGCTGAGCAGGTGGCAAAAATATCCGGCGGCGGTATTGCCGGCATCTTTTCAGTCATGAATCAGGCCGATCTGAAGGATTGGAAAGCCTATCTCAGTGTACACTTTTTGTCTGATCACGCCTCGATTCTGCCCGCTGCTATCGATCAGGCCAGCTTTGATTTCTACTCCAAACAGCTTCGCGGCCAAGCGCAGCAAAGACCGCGCTGGAAGCGTGCGGTGCGCGCTGTTGAGGGAGCACTGGGCGAGGCTGTGGGCAAGATCTATGCAGCGCGCCATTTCCCAGCTGAGAACAAAGCGGCAATGGACGTTTTGGTGAGTAACTTGCGAAAAGCCATGGCTGACAACCTCAATCAGCTCGATTGGATGGGCGAAGCGACGAAGATGGAAGCGCGGGATAAACTGGCGAAATTCACCCCGAAAATTGGTTACACAGAGAAATTTGAGACCTATGACACCCTGGCAGTCTCCGACAGTGCGTTTAACAATGCCATGGCTGCCAGCCAGTGGAGTTATGCCGACATGCTCAGTAAGTTGGGGCAACCTATTGATAAAACGGAATGGTTTATGTTGCCGCAGACGGTGAACGCCTATTACAGCCCCAACCGCAATGAGGTGGTTTTCCCCGCGGCGATTTTACAACCACCGTTCTTTAACATAGACGCCGATCCTGCAGTAAATTATGGCGCCATTGGTGCAGTCATTGGACACGAATTGGGTCATGGCTTTGACGATCAGGGAGCCAAATCTGATGGTGACGGTGTGCTGCGCAATTGGTGGACTGCTGAAGACAAGGCAGCTTTCGAGGCAAAAACAGATGCATTGGTAGGCCAGTACAACAGCTTTTGCCCGTTGGATAAGGGCACCACCTGCGTCAATGGTCGCTTGGGCTTGGGCGAAAACACTGGCGACTTGGGTGGTCTATCCATGGCTTATAAAGCCTATAAAATGAGTTTAGATGTGGATGGTGACGGTGTCATAAGTCAGTCAGAGGAAGCGCCTATCATTGATGGCCTCAGCGGTGATCAGCGTTTCTTTATGGCTTGGGCACAGGTGTGGCGCAACAAGTACAGGGAGGCCTCTCTGCGACAGCAACTTATTCGCGGCCCACATAGCCCGCCTTACTTTCGAGTAAATGGCATTGTTCGAAACTTTGATGAGTGGTATCGGGCCTTTGATGTTGGTCCAGATCACCAACTGTATTTACCACCAGAACAGCGTATTCGCATTTGGTAATCTGCATTAGAAACGAAAAATGGCCGCTTGCACTAAAATGCACTAAAATGCACTAAAATGCACTAAAAAGTAAGATAAGCGGCCGTTTTTGTTCGTTCTCTAGTTTACTCTTAGCCAATGGGGTTAGTCGTTGTAAACCACTTCCATCTCTTCCAAAAGACGGTCTGCTTTGTCCACATATTTCATCACCCAAAGCATATAACGGCTGTCCACCGAGATGGCTCGATTAGTCTGATCATCATAACCCCAATCACCGATAATGCTCTCGTAAACGCCATCAAACAATAGGCCGACCAATTCGGCACGACCATTGAGGGTTGGTGAACCGGAATTACCGCCGGTGACATCCAAGGTGGATAAAAAGTTAACTGGTACCGAGTCTATGGGCTTGTGATAGAAATCACCATAGGTCTGTTGCGCAATTAATTCCAGCTGTGCAGACGGTGAATTAAAGGGCTCAACGGCGGTGTCTTTGGCAACAATACCCTCGAGCCGAGTGAAGGGTTTTGCCAGCAATCCATCCTCTGGCGAGTAACCTTTGACATGCCCAATGGTCACGCGCAGGCTAGAGTTGGCATCGGCATAGACTGGCATGCCTTGATCACGGTTGAAAGCAATAATGGCTTGCATATAGCGCGGCCGCACTTTCATAAACTTGCCTGACAGATCTTTGCGTTGCTGTTCTATATCGCGGTCAGTTTGATACATTGCCACCGCGGCCTGAATAAAGGGATCTTTAGATGCTTCTAAGTCAGCCACGCCCTTGTCCATCCATGCCAAGCGAACGTCCATGTTTTCTAACTCAGTTTTCTCGTACATGGCCTCCAAGCGCGACACCAAAGCGGCTTTATCCAAGGTTTTACCAATGGAAAATACTTTATCTAAGGCTGGCAAACGCTGACTTGTGGGCAGTGCCGCATAGCGAGTCAACATCTCAAGCAAAATAGCGCGATCCACCTCTCCGTCATAACGTCGATCCATGCGTTCCAAGCCAGACCGAAAACGCGGCATATCTCGCTGTTGATAGCCCGGCTCACGGTCCATGTCATCCAGCACTTTTTCATTAGCCAGCCGATAAAGGCGCCGCGCGGTGGGCATAAGAGAAGAATAGCGCATGTAGCTCAAAATCAAATCCCTGTGCTTATACTCCTGACTCTGAGCAACCAATGCATCAAGCTGTGCGAGAGTATCACCGTATTGTCCTTGCCGCTGTTTATCTTTAGCTATCCAGGTGGCAAGTTGTGCTTCCCTTTGCTTGCGATCTGACAACATGGAGGATTTACCATAGAATTCGATCATTGAAGTAAAGTTTTTCGCGTAGTTTGCCAAGCCGGCCAGTGTGCTCTCATATTTAATTCTGGCATCACTGCCCTCGGCCGCCGTCTGCTTGATGATTTCCATCAGTTTTTCCCGCAATTCTAAGCTGTTGGGATAGGTCCACTGAAACTGATTTTCCACCTCGATGGCAGTGCGGTAGCGATTAGTGCGACCGGGATAACCCGTCACCATAACAAAGTCACCCTCGGCTACACCGCTGGCTGACACCTTGAGGAAACTCTTCGGTTGATAGGGAACATTGTCTTCACTGAAATCAGCCGGTTTGCCATCTTCACCGACATAAGCGCGATAAAATGAAAAATCACCGGTGTGGCGCGGCCACATCCAATTATCAATATCGCCGCCATATTTACCAATGCTACCGGCTGGATTGTAAACCAGCCGGACATCGCGAATTTCCAACTGTTTAATCAAATAATACTCTAGACCACCATGAAAACTGTATACCTGACATCGATATCCCGCAGTCTTTTCGCAGTCGGCGATTAAGGCCTTTTCCCGTTGCTCGATCCCTTGATAGAACGCGTTGCCCGTCTGTTTTTCAAGTCCGGATGTTACTTGCTCTGTCACCTCTGTGACCTGCTCGGTAACATAGACCCGTGAACCCGGTGACGCAGGCAGTTCTTGATCAAAGTCATTGGCCAAAAAACCTTCCTCTAAAAGATTATTTTCGGGCGTTGAATTATGCAAGATTGAACCATAGGCGCAGTGATGATTAGTCACAACTAATCCCTTGGGTGAGACAAATGAAGCCGTGCAACCACCCAAGCTAATTACCGCATTCATGGGAAATTCGGTGAGAGTAGAAATAGATTTAGCATCAACTTCTAAGCCCTTGGCGACAAGCTCCTCGGCCATTGCGGGCAACTGATAGGGCTGCCACATACCTTCATCGGCAATGGTTTGACAGGCCGAAATACTGAGTACTAACGCAAAAATAAAATAGGTGGTTTTCATCGTAATCCTTTCTAGGTCATCTAATTTGGGTGGCAGTATGCCAAGGTTCGGAATAGTATCGGAAAAACAGGGAAGGAAGTATACCCTCGAGGGTTAATAGTCATAACGATGGCGGGAACTCATAACTACCGGTTAAATCGGTAGATTAAGACAATAGTAATAACACGCTCTGGGCGCGCATGTTTGCCTGAGTTAACATGGCGGCACTTGCGCGCGCAACGATCTGCGATCGCGCCAGTGAAGTGGCCTCCGATGCATAGTTTGCATCCTCAATCCGACTGCGAGCTGTTTGCGTGGCTATGGCACTGGATGCAAGATTATCCGCCGCATAACTCAACCGATTCAGCGCAGCGCCAAAGGTCGCTCGTCGAGTCACCGTAGTTTCTATCAATCCATCTAGCTGTGCAATGGTAGCGTTAATGTTACTGGTAACTATGCCTGCGGTCTTCAAACTGCTTAGGTCAGGGGCCAACTGAAATGCTCGAACATAGCCTTCGTCACTTGACGTTTGCCAAGCCCCCGCGGCAAGGGTTCGTCCATCATCTGAAAGCGCCACAGAAACGCCAAATTCGTCTGATTCAGCGCTTCCTGTATGAGTTGTCACCAGTGTCCATTTCCCATTTTCATTGTGGTAAACCCGAACCTGACCAGCATTGGCATTGGCCCCATCATCATGATCCTTAGCACCGATAGCAACGGTCTTTCCATCACCAGATAGGGCAACTGAATAACCCGAATGATCACTGTCAGCGGACCCGAGAATAGCTTCTCCCACCTGATTCCACGAGCTACCGTCGTAGTTAAGTATGCGTACATGGCCAGAATTATCACCAGGACCATCATCGTTCTCTCGCGCCCCTACCGCGATGGTTCGGCCATCGCTGGATAGAGAAATAGCACCGGCTAAGTCCCCAGCAGCCACACCGGTAATTTCACCGATAGAAGTCCAAGTGCCCCCGTTGTTTTGATAGATTCGCACATGACCCGAATTGTTTCCATTACTATCGTTGGCGCGAGCACCCACAGCCACAATACTGCCATCCGCTGACATAGCCACATTACCGCCCGATAAATCACCTGCCGCTTCGCCATCAATATCTGTGCCCACTTGAGTCCAGGTTCCCGAGATATTCTCAAATACTCGAACATGGCCAGAATCGCTGCCATTGGCATCGTTTTTATGCGCGCCAATAGCAATGGTATTTCCATCGGCAGATAAACTCACTGCGCTTCCCGAGAGATCATCTGAAGCTTCACCCAAAATATCTGACCCCACTTGCTGCCAGGTAGCTCCGTTATCTCTGAAAACACGCACGTGGCCCGAATTGCCTCCAGGACCAGTATCATTTTTGTCAGCCCCGATGGCTAGAGTAGAACCATCGTAGGAAAGTGATATGGCGGAACCTGAACTATCATTGTTCGACACGCCGTCAATCTCAAAATCAAATACCCAGCTGTCATTGACATTTCGATAGACACGAACATGGCCGCTATTGGAACTATTACCATTACCATCATTTTTTGGCCCGCCTATGGCCATGGTCAATCCATCACCAGAGAGAGTTACTGACTCTCCAAACCGATCATTGTTGGCCTCTCCAGTAATATCAGTACCGATTTGCTGCACATCAGAGACACCATTGACCAAAAAATCAGGCGTGTTGAGATTGAGGTCGCCAAATTCGACATCTAAGGTTTGGCCGGCATTGGCTCCCACCTGAAAGGTCACCACACTATTATTTAGCCCGCCACCAACGGATCCATTGAGTAGGATCTTGCTATTAAATTCAGTGGAATTGACGATTCGATCTACCTCAGCGGCAGCCTGCCTAAACTCAGCATTTACCATGTTTTCCACGTCCAACGTGCTATTGGTGCCATCTGCAGCTTGCACAGCCAGTTCACGCATACGTTGATACAGACGTTCAATTTGTGCTGTTGCACCATCGGCTACTTGTAACATTGAGGTGGCATTGTTGACATTGCGCGCGGCTTGATTAAGACCTCGAACTTGTGCCGTCATTCGATTGGCGATGGCTAATCCTGCAGCATCATCAGCGGCGGAATTTATTCGAAGCCCAGTGGAAAGTCGTTCCATCGTTGTTGAGATGGAACGATCGTTTTTCACTAGCGACAACGCTGTCAGCATCGCCGCTGAATTCGAATTAACTACCGTCATTCAGAGATTCCCAATGGCTCCATTGCCTCTTTAGAAATACTAAAGACATTTGAACCACTTACTTTTTTATTCATTATCGTATAGGTGGTATCGGCAGAAAGTGGCAAAACTTTACCGCTTTTGGCAAAAAGTTGCCGCTTGTAGATTATTATTTTGACCGTCATTGTCGTTGGCCACGATTAACCTGTGTCAATCTTTGTGATTTAAGTCAGAAAGATGCGGCAGTGACCATAGATACACGGCGTCCAATGGTTTACAGAGTGCTATCTGAGCAAAACAAGCACGTCAGCAGCTTTTTGATTGGCCTGGGCAAGCATCGCGGTGCCGGCAAGAGATATTATTTGTGAGCGAGCAAGTGCGGCAGTTTCAGCGGCATAATTAGCGTCCTCAATGCGACTGCGAGCCGATTGCGTGGCTATAGCACTGGATGCAAGGTTATCTGCCGCATAACTCAAGCGGTTTAGCGCGGCGCCAAAAGTGGCCCGTTGAGAGGCTGTCTGCTCTATCAACTGATCCAAGCGTTCAATGGTGGTGTTGATTTCATTGCCCGTGCCCATACCGGAGGTCTTGAAATAGCTTAGATCTCCCACCACTTCGGAAATTGTTACAGACCCATTTGGATTACCTGTGGCTCCAACAATTAACCGACTGCCATCATCGGACAAAGCAAGAGATCCGCCAAATTCATCACCAGCGGCAGATCCAGTTTGAGACCCCGAGAGCACCCAGATATCGTTAATATTTTTATAAATACTGACCTGTCCCACATCTGCATCAGCGCCATCATCGTAATCGGTAGAACTCACCGCCAAGATTTGGCCGTCGCCCGAGAGCGCAACTGACCTGCCCAACTGATCATCATCATTAGCGCCTAAAATGTCATTACCCACCGCTGTCCACGCGCCTGATTGGTAACGATAAACTCTTACCTGACCAGCATTGTTTCCGCCAGCATCATTTTCGAGAGCTGTTACTGCAAGAGTATGGCCATCATTAGACAGTGCTACTTTTGAACCAAAGCGATCACCATCGGCATCACCGACGATTTCAGATCCCATGGGGATCCATGCACCATTGACTTTTTGATAAAGCTGGACATGGCCAGCAGCATCACCGTTTGAATCGTCCTTTAATGCGCTGACAGCCATAACATTACCGTCTCCGGAAAGTTCGACCATCTTACCCAAACGGCTCTCATCAGAATCTGAGGTGATATCCGCTGTTTCACTCCAAGTACCGCCATTGTACTCAAATACTTTAACCGATCCCCTACCATCTTGGTTAAACATTACGGTGGGAACACCAATGGCAATGGTATTACCGTCGTCTGAAATTGACACCTCAATACCTGATAAGTCATTAGCATTGTCGCCCACGATAGGCGACCCAATAACGGTCCATCCCGATCCAGACCGCTCATAGACCGTTGTACTGCCTGCCGAAACTCCCGCGCTATAGCCTGACGATCCAACAACAAGACGCTGTCCATCGGCAGATAGAGCGATAGACTGACCTTGATAATCGCCAGAGCTGGCGCTAGAGGCTGGAATTGCGGTAATCAGAGGTTGGACTCCTGGCTCATCGTCTCCGATAACTACTCGACCTCTATTATTATCAAAAGTAGGAGCACCAACAGCAACTACACTACCATCAGCTGATGTAGACACTGAGGTACCCAACCCCTCATTGAGTTCCCCAGAATAAGTCTTTATTGGATTGATACTAACCGCACCGTCTGAAAGTGCAAAATCAACCGAGTCTAATCGGAAATTTGAGAAATTAACAGCCAAGGTTTGGTTGGCGTTGGCTCCCACCTGAAAGCTCACATAGTCGTTGTAGTCAGTTCCACCTGCACTGCCGTTAAGAAGATATTTCCCGTTAAACTGAGTAGTTTCAGCGATTCTGTCAGCCTCGATAGCGGCCTGTTTGAACTCGGTATTCAAAAGTTCAATATCAGTAGCACTGTTTGATCCATCGGCAGCTTGGATAGCGAGCTCGCGCATACGTTGATAGAGCGCTTCTATCTGCGAGGCAGCTCCATCAGCTAGTTGAACCATAGAGATGGCATTATTTACGTTTCGTCCCGCCTGCTCTAATCCACGTATCTGAGAGGTCATTCGATTGACAATAGCTAACCCCGCTGCATCATCAGATGCAGTGTTAATTCGTCGACCTGTAGACAAGCGCTGCATGGACTCTGTCATGGTGCTTTCGACACGCAACAGAGCGTTCGCTGTCAACATGGCCGCTGAGTTGGAATTAATTACGGTCATGAACTATAAAATTAAACTTATTTCCTCTCATAGGTGGTATTGAAGAAACATTCCCCTACCCGACCAATCGGCAAGAAGCGGCAATACTTGACCGCTTGAAGGCAAGTATCTGCCACTTTTTGATGAATTTAAATTATCCACACCCTCAATTTTATTTAACACTGTATTGAGCGATTGAATTCACGAGTGAAAGTATTTTATTTGATGAGATTTAATACCGCTTATGAGACTGCGGTGCATTCAGGTCACTGCATGCAACAACTGAGATCTGTCACTGAATCCAGACCCCATTAGTAACCTGACAATCAATCGAATCCAAAAACATGTGAATAAGCAGCCCAATGCCAAACAGTCGTGTTTTTTTATGAATACACAACAGACAATAAATAAGAATGAACCAGGGTTGGTGCAACGGATGAAACCCAATACTGCAGCGAGTGGCATCATAGATGGGAGTTGCCACTAGGTGATCGAGATCCACCACCATGGTTGCCAACATCAATAGATAGGCCCGCTGCCAAACATTGGCATAGAACAGGCGTGCCACTAAAGCGGGAACCAAAAAATGTAACATCATGTGAATCATAGGCGAATGTGTGCGCTCATTAGTGAGCTTGAGTCTCTGTTTCGTCAACAATACCATCGCCAGACCCTGTTGTATTGGATGCTTTTAATTTATTGTCAATCATAGCCCGATGTTGACCTGATAAAGATGTTTGCAGTAGCATCATTCCTCTTAATAGGTGATACATTGATTAGCAGGCCAACCTCTTAAAAAGGGAGATAGAGTTGCATGGACAGCCATGATTTAAGCCAATACATCGATCATATTCAGGATTTTCCCCAACCGGGAATTGGCTTTAAGGATATCAGTCCACTGTTAGAGAGCAGCGCAGCCATGGCAAAGGCAAAAGCACAATTGCTGGAAATTATTACTCCTATTAATGCACATCTCATTGCCGGCTTGGATGCCCGGGGATTCTTGTTCTCAACACTGATTGCCGATGCTCTCGGCATTGGCTCGGTGATGATTAGAAAAGCGGGTAAACTGCCAGGTGCAGTAGAGGAAAAGTCTTATTCACTGGAATATGGTAGCGGAACCTTGGCGGTGCAGAAGGCGAGGGATTTGCGCGGCAAGCGAGTAGTTATTATGGATGATCTGCTGGCCACCGGAGGTACTCTTGGATGCGCAGAGAATCTTATTACCAAGGCAGGCGGTGAGGTGGCCGCCGCTGTGGTCATCGTCGAACTAAAATTCCTCGAGGGTGCAACCCAAGTAAAGTGCCCCCTGCATTCACTGGTGAGCTACGATGAGTAGTGTCATCGATCCCACCAACACACTGATATGTGTGGCCCTTGAGGACGAACTGCCGCCGCGGCTTTTGCAAGGTTGGCAGGTTATTTACACCGGTGTCGGTAAAATTAATGCAAGTCTGGCCATTGCCGAGGCCTGCGTCATCAACAAACCCGAGTTAATCATCAATTTTGGCACCGCCGGCGCCACGAAACCCAATATCAGTGGACTGGTTGAGATCACCGAGTTCAAACAGCGAGATATGGACGCCAGAGGACTGGG
>Ga0206126_10001380_pt1 | contig 29352 bp, 48 predicted proteins | sample Helgoland_Spring_5_FD_148621 | JGI IMG/M metagenome (GOLD analysis project Ga0206126, IMG submission 148621) | Pelagic subsurface seawater microbial communities from Kabeltonne, Helgoland, North Sea - Helgoland_Spring_Bloom_20160412_1 | ecosystem: Environmental > Aquatic > Marine > Epipelagic ...
GAGGCTATTGGAAGAGTTGATAAAAAGTTAGGTGAGTTATTGTTAAACCATGTAGATGTATAATATGAAAACATTAGGGGAATTTTTTAACCATGATTTTGAAAAGGGTTGTTTTAGATTATGTGATTCAAGAGGTCATGTAGTTTACTCTGAAAATTCAGATAAGAATTGGTATAGATACGAGCGTGATTCAGAAGGTCGTGTAGTTTACTATGAAGATTCAAATGAGTATTGGTATAGATACGAGTATGATTCAGAAGGAAATGAAACTTACTATGAAAGTTCATACGGAACTATTGGAGGTGTTTCAAGAGAAGTTGTTGAAATGACAATGGAAGAGGTAGAAAAGTTAGCAGGTAAGAAAGTAAAAATAGTTAAAACTAAATAATATGGGAATTGTTGAAAAATTAGCCAAGGTGCAAGCTAAATTAAAAGCACCAAAAAACCAAAGAAATCACTTTGGTAAGTACAATTACAGGAGTTGTGAGGACATCTTAGAAGCGGTTAAACCGTTAGTAAATGAATTAGGTTGTGTGGTAACACTTTCTGACGACGTTGTAGTTGTTTCTGATAGGATTTATGTTAAAGCAACAGCTTACTTTCAAGACGAGAAAGAAACAGCTTCTTCAACAGCTTTAGCAAGAGAGCCTTTAATTCAAAAAGGAATGAATGAAGCACAGATAACAGGGTCTGCAAGTAGCTACGCTAGAAAGTACGCTCTTAATGGTTTGTTTGCTATTGACGACACAAAGGATGCTGATGCGACCGAAACACATGGAAAGAAATCTACTCTAAAAGAGGATTCTGATGAGTTCAACAAGGTAAAGTTAGCGATAGAGAAAGGATATACTATTGAGCAAGTCAAGACTAAGTATAATGTATCAAAAGAGGTTGAAGAATTACTAACAAAAAACAAGTAAAATGGGGATAAAAGGAAAAACATTAGCAGAGTTCTTTAACCATGATTTTGAAAAGGGTTGTTTTAGATTATGTGATTCAAGAGGTCATGTAGTTTACCATGAAGATTCAGATGAGTATTGGTATAGATACGACCGTGATTCAGAAGGAAATGTAACTTACTGTGAAGATTCAAGTAAGTTTTGGAGTAGACACGAGTATGATTCAGAAGGAAATGAAACTTACTATGAAAGTTCAAATGAGTATTGGCGTAGATACGAGTATGATTCAGGAGGTCGTGTAACTTACTATGAAAGTTCACACGGAAATACTAGAGGTGTTTCGAGAGAAGTTGTTGAAATGACAATGGAAGAAATTAATAAGTTAGCAGGTAAGAAAGTAAAAATAATTAATAACAAAAACAAGTAAGATGGAAGTAAAAGGAAAAATTAAGTTAATTGGAAACACAGAAGTATTTGGAGAGAAAGAATTTAAGAAAAGAAACCTTGTTGTCACAACAGACGAGCAATATCCACAAGATATTTTAATTGAATTTGTACAGGACAAATGCGACGTTTTAAACGCATACAAAGCAGGTGAGGATGTTACTGTCGGCATAAATCTAAGAGGTAGAGAATGGGTGAATCCCGAAGGTGTTTCAAAGTACTTCAACAGTATTCAGGGATGGAGGATATCAAAAGGAACAGAGGAAGCGGTAAAAGAAGAAGCGAGAGCAAAGGTTGATGATTTGCCGTTCTAATATAAATATGTTAACAGGGGAGTGAACTGCTCCCCTTTACAAAAAAGAAGCAATGGAATGCACGCAAGCAGAAATACAGAGTAAAATAAATCAACTTCAAGACGAGGTTGATTTTAAATCAAAAGAAAGAAGTTCCTTGTCAAAAAGAATAAATGAATTAAAGAAACAAGTAGAATATTGGCGAGAGCTCGACGAAAGTCAATTAAAAGCATTTTAAGATGAATAAAAACGAAGAACTATTATATGATTACCTACATGACTTTAGAGCAGAAACAGGTAAGTGCAATCCTTCAAATAAAGACATTTTAGAGGTTGTAAACATGAATGAAAGAACTTTATACAGAACCCTTAAATCCCTTGAAGAAAAGGGTCTTATAAAGCGTGAAACAATAAGCGTAGGGAACTTTGGAAAGACTAGAGTTATACACGTAATATGACAGAAACCGAGTTAAAATTAGCTCTTTATATTATTAGGAATATCGTCGAATCTCATGTGTTGTCAGATGATTTTAGCGGAGTTTCTGAGTTCTTTCTAAGGGAGTTTGTGTCAAAGAAACTGAGCAGAATACTTGACGAACCTCTTAAAGATTCTCTTGTTAGTTTAAGGACTACGATAACAGCAGACAACCTTATTAGAGGTGTTAAAAACCAATCAAAAGACGATTTTCTAAAAACCTTAAATACTATAATTAAAAACAATCTAGTTGATGGCGACAGAAGCAAACATATCCTTGAGAATAGACAAGATTCCGAAACACAAGATAGTTAAAGGTAAGCCGATTCTTGAAGATGGGGAATGGGTAACACCTTACTATTACAGAATGACTATCGGTATAAGTGATGAATGCGAGTTCAGGGAATGGTCTGATTGGGGGTATAATATAAAATGTTGGGGATGGCAGAACAGAGAAGAGAGAATAGCTAAGAAACCTAGAAATTGGCTTGGCGGAGGTGGCGTTCATTGGACTGATGGAATAATAAAGAAAGTACTAAAAAAACTAAACAAATGACAGACGAAGATATAGATAAAAGAGAAACAGATAGAATGTATTTTGAGCAACTTCTAAACGATTCTTATATAGACCCTAGTGAAGAAGTTGAGTACCCACCTGTTGCGATAAGCATGGGAACTTACAGTTATGAAACAAGAAACGGAAAGAAAACCTACCCAATACCTCTAGGAACGTATGGAAACTTTAGCTTTATTCAAGCACCTCCAAAAGTAGGAAAGAGTTTCTTTGTTAGTTTATTAACAACTGTTTACTTAAAGGAGAACATTGGCTCAAGAGGAGGAGATATGAGAGGACACAGAAACAAAAGAGAAGTTGTTCACTTTGATACAGAGCAAGGGAGATTCCACGCAAGTAAGATGTTTAAAAGACCTCTTGAGATTGCAGGGCATGGGTTCGACGGTTATCATTGTCACGCTCTAAGAAGTATGTCACCAACAACAAGGCTGAATTATATTGACTGGTATCTTGAAACTCAAGTGGAAGACGCTGGTCTTGTTATTATTGATGGTATAGCTGACCTATGTAACAACGTAAACTGTGTTGAAGAGTCAAACAGAGTCGTTCAGAAGGTTATGGAGTGGACTGAGAAATACGATTGCCATATGGTTCTTGTGATACATTCTAATTTCGGTAGCGACAAACCAACAGGGCATCTTGGTTCTTTCTTAGAAAAGAAAACTGAAAATCAGATTCAGCTAGAAAAGAACGCAACAAACAAGAACCTTGTTGATGTGATTTGCAAGAGAACAAGAAACAAAGCATTCGACCAATTTAGCTTTTCTATAAACAAGGGGCTTCCCGAAATACCACACTTGCCAAGTTTTAATGAGATTTTATCATAAAAACTTGCATTGTACATTGAAAACAACTATATTTGTAAAATAAACAAAAACAACATGACAAAAAAGAAAGATTTTAGACCAAGACTAAAAGGGAAAAAAAGAAAAGCCTATGAGAATATGGTGAAAGCAGAGTCAAGGGTTCTTGTGATTGGAGACTTGCATGAGCCTTTCTGTCTTGAAGGTTACTTAGAGTTTTGCAAGGAACAATACGCTATACACAACTGCAATAGGGTTGTTTTTATAGGGGATATCATTGATAACCACTATTCTTCTTATCACGAAACAGATAGCGATGGTTTAGGCGGTAAGAAAGAGTTAGAGTTTGCTATCAAAAAACTAAGTAAATGGTACAAAGCCTTTCCTAACGCAGATATAACTCTTGGCAACCATGACAGGATAATCATACGCAAGGCTCAAACCTCAAATATCCCTAGTAAATGGATAAGAGAGTTTGGAGAGGTTCTCGAAACACCTAATTGGAACTTTGTGACAGAGGTTTATATTGACGGAGTTAGGTATGTTCATGGAGACAAAAGCAATAAGCCAAGAACAGCAGCAAAAAGAGACATGGTTTCAACTGTTTCAGGTCACTACCACACAGATATGTATGTAGAGTGGTTCTTTGGAAAGACAAGAAGTATTTTTGCAATGGCTGTTGGTTGTGGTATAGATAGTAAATCTTATGCTATGGCATATATGCAGGGAGGTAAAAAGGAAGCTATTGGAGCAGGTGTCGTTGTTGGTGGTCACACCGCTTTTAATGTAAAAATGAATTTATAAGATATGAGTAAACGTAGAGTATTAGATGTGTTAGCTGAGAAGCATGAGGATTGGATGAATATGGCACGTTCATTTGGACTTAGCAATGATGATGCAGGTGAGATAGTTCAGGGAATGTACCTAAAGATGAATGAGTACATAAAAGATGTTGATAAGATTATGTATAACGAGGATAAGGTTAACACATTCTACGTTTATAAGACCATGAATAACTTGTTTCTGTCAGGCTACCACTTAAACGGTAATCTAGGTAAGTTTAAAGCAAGCAAGATTAGCTATGTTTCTAACTTGTTTGACTTAGACGATGATAGACCTGATAACTACAACTCAGAAGAGGTTGAAGGTAAGTTATCGACAGAAATCCAAGTAAAGACGTTAAAAGCTATTAGAAGAGCTGAGATAGAGGGCTCTGTCAACTTCCTTAAAGAGGAAAAAGAGTTAGAGGATATGAGAATGTTTGAAGCCTTGTATTCTAACTTAAAAGACGATGTTGACTGTTTTATAGATTCATGGTATTGGTATGAATCAAAGATGTTTAGGCTATATTTTTATAAAGACATGTCAATGAGAGAGATATCAAGAGAAACTAAAATAAGTCTAACGTCTATTTGTTTGACTATAAAGCATTGCAAGAAGATGATTATAGACGAGTTTGGAGAAGATTACGAGAGATATTTAAAAAACAAAGAGTATTAAATTATGAAAAAAAAGAAGTACACACAAAAAGAGCAGATAAACCAACTAGAGGTTGTGTTTGCAAAGTTATTTCTTGCTTTATCAGAGCAAGCAAAAGAGATTAGAAAGATACAAGGTAAACTTGAGATGGAATTTAAAAAAGTAGAAGATGTTTCAGAAGAAGATTAAAGAGTTAAGGGGTTTAGTTGACACGTTAAAGATAGATAATGACCTCCTTTATAAATATGTAGACGCACTAACTACAAAAGTTTTTGAACTAGAAAACCCTTATAGATTAAAAACAGGTGACGTGGTTTATGGTTTTCAGGCTTGTGGTGAAACATACTCAGGTAAAGCCGAGGTGTTAGATGTTTACAGGGGTTACTATAACGAACCCTTATACGACATTTACTTTAAAGGCTTTCGTGTAGTAAAGGGTTTGAGCTACGAAAATATAATAACAAAAAAACGAAGAAATAATGGCAAAGGAAAAAAGTAAGGGTCTAGGGGATGATGTGGAAGAAGTGCTAGAAAAAACAGGTGCTAAGAAAGTTGCGCAGTTTTTATTTGGCAAAGACTGTAATTGTGAGCAACGCAAAGAGTGGCTAAACAAGAAGTTTCCAAGAAGAAGTACAGAGTGTTTAACACAGAAAGAATATAAGTTCCTTGATGAACTATATCAGTCAAAGCCAAGAACCATAAAAGCAGATAAATCAAAAGAAGTGTACGCTATCTATAATAGAGTATTTAACATGAAGAAGAAGTTTTCAAACTGCAATTCATGTGTCAAAGGAGTTTTATCAGAGTTGAATATTATTTACACTAAATACAAAGAAGATGTTTTACAGAAAAAAAATTAAAAAACTAGAGGAGCAAAACAGGTGGTTGTCTATAAGGCTCACGTATTTAGAAAACCCACTCAAGTTAAGAATAGGCGATAAAGTTTATGGGTATGTACATTTGCGTTCTAATATTTTTCGTGAAATAAACTCCACAGGACGGGTTGTTCGGGTTCATAGGAATAGTCAAGGACGCCCTAGGTACGATGTTTTCTTTGAAGACTCTCACTTAGAGAAAGACTTACCTTATCACAGGATAATAACAGAAAAACCAAATAAAGATGAAGATACCAAAGCCTAGGAAGTACGAAACCGAAACAGAGTATATCTTAAAGTGGGCGAATAACGCTGCTGTCATGCAAGCTATACCTGACAAGCAGAAACGTATAGACACAGTAAGAGCAGCGTTTAAGAATAACTTTATGCCAAACCAATAACCGCAAGAAACCGATAGATGAAAATTTATCGGTTTTTTCTTGACTTATATGTTGTAAACTATTATATTTGCAATATACATAATCAAAAAGACAAGTAAAATGAAAAAAACTAAAGAATTAAAACAAGAATTATCCGATTCGGAAAAGGTAGATTACTTGCAACAGTACTACCATGAATTAGTTAGTAACGAAGTTCCTAGTATAATAAAGGAGGATATTTTAAAAACAGCACTTGGTATATGAGTACGATAACAATGTTAAACGGAGATGAGTGGGATATAGAAGAGCTGCTTCACAAGATGAGAGATAACGACTTTTACTACGGCTACATGGGGAAGAACTCTCTATCGTCAAGTTCTGTTAAAGAGATTCTTAAATCACCTAGTCACTATCTTAAATCACTTGAAGAGTCAAACGAGACGAACGACGCTTTTACGCAGGGTAGACTCATTCACGAAAAGATATTAGAGCCTCAAAAGGAGTATGAATGGAATGTAATAGAAGCTAAAGACAAACGCTCTAAGGCGTGGAAAGATGCTGTTGCAGAAGATAAGCCCAATACCATCTTGAAACGTGATTACAACGCTTGTATGTGGGTTGTAGACGCTTTTTGGAGCAACAAAAACCTGTCAAGCGAACTATCAAGCTCTTATATGGCAGAAGTTCCTGAGATTGGTTTGATCGAAGGCTTGCCTTTTAGAGTTAAAGCAGATGCACTACATTTTCTAGGTGATAAGATAATTGACCTTAAAACCACATCAGATATAAGCAGTTTCAATAAGTGGACTTGCATGAAATACGGCTACGACATTCAAGTGTATATTTACTGCACCATATTTGATATTCATTACAGCTGCTTTGAATTTCGTGTTATAGATAAAGTTTCAAAGACTGGTGGTGTATTTAGTGTTTCAGAAGAGTTCTATGAGGGCGGTAGGTTAAAAACACTCGAAGCAATAGATACTTATAAGAAGTATTTTATTGACAACACACTTAGTGTAAGTAACTATATTATAGAGGGTGAATTATGAGCAATAGATATGCCAAGGTAACCAATGGTGAATTATGAGCAATAGATATGCTAAGGTAACCAATAGATATGCTAAGGTAACCATTAGCAAGGTGGCTAAGTCAAGCACGATGTGGTACGAAGACCTTATAGGTCATACCTTTTATGTAACAAAAAACCCTAGTCTTGAATATTACGGACTAGCCTCTCAAAAGAAGATAATTTTTAAAACAGATACAATATGAAAGCAATACAATACTTAGTAGTCCTGATATTAGGGATTATGTTAATGATTTTAACAGGGTGTGAACAAGACGAGGTATGTTACAAACCTGTCGATTTAAGTCTTCACCATTGTGGAGAAGCTACTTTCTCTGCAAATGCACCTTGTTATCTTCAAGTCGGAGACGCTTGGGGGAAAGGTTATATAGTAGCAGAGAGAGATGTACCTGCTGAATAATTTAAAGCAACCATACTTACAAAGGTTAAATAAACCCACTAAATCAATAGTGGGTTTTTTGTTACTTCTTTTTTAGATTCTTTACAGTTCCTTCAAGAACACCTCCTGCAAAGTAGAATCCAACTATAATCATTACAAGCGTTCCTAAGCTATCGTTATTGTAGTCGTAAAGGGATATTACCTTTTCTGTACTAGAACCCTTTAAAACGTATATAAAGTGGCTTATTGCGGTCAATAAGTGAACAAGCAAGAACGCTCCGCTAAACATTATAGATAATATTCTTTGCGCTAACTTGTATGGCTCGTACAAGACTAGCATTTTCTGCATATAGTCTAATTTCTCTTCATTTGTTAACACAGCTTTATCGATACCGCTAATAAGCGACTCTCCTAGCTTTTTTGGACTGAATATTCTTCCTAGTATTTTAAACATAATCTATATTTATTTTTACACCTATTGAATTGAATGGAGGATAAAGTATATCGGTATCGGTAGACATCCGTATATCCAATCCAACAATTCAGGGTTTCCTTTTTTCATTAACCAATCCCACACCACCTCTTTCAAAGCACCTATTAAACTCAACAGAACACATCCACGAACATCTCCAAACACATATATGAGTGGGATAATAAGAATCATGTTCCAAAAGAAGTGTAGTAATTTATCCTTGTCTATTGAATTCATTTTTCTATCTTTCTTGTATTCTAAAATAAGAACCTGTTTCACATATTATATCATTGTTCCCATTGTCATTTCTTACTTGCAATTGCAGATAGTCGTTTTGGTCTAGAACAACACCCACAACTATTGTAAAGAAGGCTACATCACGAGGACCCACTTGGCTATTCACTTGCCTTACTTGTTGCGTATAGTCCAAGTCGACAAAAGCACTTGCTGAATCATCCCATCTCCTAAACCTAGTTCTTAACACGTTGCCAGGGTTTGAATCCAATGTTAATGAACCTGTAACCTCAAACTCTCGTGGCGAGTTCCCTAAATGCGTTAGTTTACCGTCCGCACTATCTGAAAAGTGTTGCAGTCCTGTACCTGCAAATATGCCTTCCATAGTGTACCAAGTAGAACCTGCCGAAACAACGGTAGTTTCTTCGCTAACAACTGATGTAGTACCCCCTACAAAAGTATTAGGCAATCCGTTGTTTTGCTTCCAATAACAAGGTAAATCCCCTCTATCAAGGTTAGGCGTTAGATTTGAATCATCTGCATTATAAACCCCATCTCTTGTCATTTCAACACCTCTGAACTGCACAGTTCCAGGGTTTGGAAAATTACTTGGTGAGAAATCTGTAAAAGGTTGCAAAGAACCTAGCTCACAGTTCATGTCTGTTAAAAATCGGCTATTCATCTGAAACAAACCACCTGTTTTAAATAAAGGCTCTGTGGTTGTGTCGCTCATGTTTCTTGTTATTGATGTGGTGATTCTGAAACCACCAAGCCAAAGACCATGTAATGTAAGAGAAGGACTGCCGCCAAATCTACCTGTTCCAGATTCTAATCCCTGGCGATAATCATATAAGTCACCCAAGCTAGTACAGTCAATGTAGTTTACTCTTTGGTACTCAACCGCATTAAAGCCTGTTGCATCATATAGTTCGTGTATCTTGCTGTTTGCCCCTGTTACTGACATATAAAAGTCAAATCCCAGTACGTTACCCGAGCCGATAGCTATGCTTTCAGAAACAAGCATAGTGAAATTATCTTCGCTTGAAATAAGTCCGCTATTGTCAAAAGAATATCCTTTTATTTCTATTCCTGTTGTCGGTACTGTAATTGAATTTGAGCCTATGTCGATAATACCGTCAAGAAAATACTCCTTTGTACTATCAATAGTTCCGCAAATAGTTGTCAGGAAGTTTGATTGATTTACAACAACCCTGTTTTCTAATCCTAGCGAAGGGTCGGAGCTTCCGCTAGCCCACTCTGTTCCGTTGTAGAACTTAGTTGTTTTGTTCGCTGTGTCGTAAACCACCCTGCCTTCTTGAGGTTCTAAAGCGTTTAAATCAGACTCTCTGTCAGGTCTAACCTCGTAAGATGAATGTCTATTTGTTTTCTCTGTTGACTGATTTGTCGAAGTTCCTTGAGAGCCATTCGACTCAAACACATCACCGCTATCTCTTGATTCGTTTATGTTTCTTGTTATAGCCATTTTTTATGTTTTAGTTTCTTTATTCCATCTTGCTTTCGTTCCTCTTATGTCATAGTGAACAAATGTATTGTATAGACCAAGACCACCTTCTGACATTACACCATCCTCTATTAGTATCTCTATTATATTATAAACCTCAAAAGGTGTTAGTCCTTTTACCTGTATATCAGCAGCGTTCCCTTTTACGTGTTGAGAAGTGTCTTTACTGCCAATCATCCTGTTGTGTTTTAAAGACCTGTAAGAGCTTGTAATCGTTATTGGTAGTCCAATATACCCTCTTATCTTTTGAAGCTCCTTAGAAAGGCTCTTAATACGCTTAAAAACGCTCTCAGGCATTGCTGAACCGTCTTTACACTCGAATTCTGATAAACTAAAGTTCTTTGTTAGTTTCATATCATTAATTTAGAGATGAGCCATTTCCCTGCGGTTATAACAACAAAACCTGCTCCTGTAAAGTAAGCTATCTTCTTGTCTATGCTGTTTTTCATTTCTACAACAGTCCCTTCTAGTCTCTCTAATTTAGATATAGCACCCTCTGACGTTGCGTTAGTTTCTAGGTACAAGCTCCATTTTGTGTTTAGGGATTCTTGTCTGTTTATAAAGTTCGAAACTATCTGAGCGTTCTTGAACATAATATCAGCATTCACTCTTTGCTCTGCTCGTATCTCTTCTAAAAGCTGCTTATTCGTTAGTGTTTCAGGCATTTTCTTCTTTTTTATAATCAAGAACAGCGACAAGTACTGTTGCCACTATCATTAAAAGGTTTTCTTTGTTGGATTCCTCTGATAGTTCAGGGTACATGAACTCACATATACTATAATTAGAACAGAAAAGACCTATTGCTAATAAATACAAAAATAACTGTACCCTTTTTCTCACTATCCTTTTGTTTTCGTTGTCTCTTCCTTATCGGGGTCAATTGCTCTTGATACAGAAGCCTCTTTTACTTTCTTTGATGTTTTTTTAATAGGTTCTGTAACTTCCTTGTTTGTTCCTCTTTTACTGTTGATTACTCTTTTCATTGTTTATCTATTTTAATTATTATCGTAAGACTCTTCCAGTCCTCTTAACGCATACGTTGGGTTGCTTGGCACTACTCTATAAGTAGCCCAGCCATAAGGGCATTTATATACATTGTCTTCAAATTCTAGTTCTTTTTGAATCCAAGCCACATCTGCGAGGTATTTATCTGACAAAACCGCTTCTTTTGTAATTTCTCCGTTTTCGTCTGTTTCCTGTGGTTCTAACACTTCGTGACCTCTCGATACAAAGAAGTGGCTATTCGGTGTATAGCCTTCAAATTCTGAATCCTTGAACTCTCTTATTTTATCTTGATACTGTTCTTTTGAATTGAATACGTATCGTCTGCAAATTCTTTTCATAATGTGTATTTTAATAATCGTTTGCGCTGTCGTATATTTTTACGCATGAAGTTCTTCCGAAAAACTGACTGCTTCCATTTTCCCTGCTTAATTCAAAGGTGTTTAGGCTATCTATAAATGTAAAAGTATCACTACTAGTGTCTACTTCAATTCCGTTAATTTTCACACCAACATCTCCACTCTTATACTTGAATGCGTACTCTTCGGGTTCTAAGTAATTAGCCGATGTAAAAAACGAATAAACAGCTACACCCCCAACTCTTATTTCAAAAGCAACATTTCCGCTGGAAGTGTATCTAAAGTAAACCCTAGAATTAACACCTCCATTAAGTGATACGTACATCGTGGAGGGTGTTTTTGGCTTTATTTTAACTTTCAAAACCCCTTCTTGCGAGTTTATCAAATGCGATATATCGCCTGTTGTTATACCTGTGTCGGCTGCTCGTGTTTCTGTACTTCCTTCTGTTTTGATGTATGAAGAAAACTCATCCTTAACCTCTCTGCCCCACGTGTAAACACCACTAACTCCATCACCATTAAAAGAACGAGTTACACCATCCTTGCTTAAATAAATTCTAAAAACAGATGTTGTAATTCCTGCACCTAGATTAGACTTAACCCCTACACGATACCAATCACTATCACCTACTTGCTTTATGTAGGAATCAACTACTACACCATTACCTCCTGTATCATTAGCTAAAGCAATTCCGTTCTTTATATCGAAGTATTTGAGTCCAAAATGTGATACATTCACATCTGTCACCCCTAAAGCTATATAATCAAGTTCAGCAGCATTAAAAAACGCTTCCGCACATACATCTTGACCGTCAGTCATAGTTGTATTAGAACCTTTGAGAATGTGTGAACTTGAACCTGTGTTGTCTGCAAATATTTTATCTGCGCTTTGTGTTCCGTCTGGCGAAATCACAACATTAGAAGATACATTCAATCTTGTTTTTGTCCAATATGCGTTATTAGCGGATTCACTCCATAGAGATCTGTTAGTCGCTTCGGGTTCTGTTAAAATATCGCCATTTGGATTTTCTGAATAATCAAATCTCAATACATCAACCCCAACTTCTTGAATTAATCCGTCTTTGTTTATTTCCGTTGCTAAAGATGCCCGTAAGTTGTCTACGGGTACGCCTTCGTAGTTACCGTTAGTATCTTGGTATGACCCAATTGTCCTTCCCACTATCCTTGCATTATCTCCGTCAGCTAAATTAAATACTAATCCCATTATACTAAATTATATTTTGCGAATGTCGCCATTGCGTTAAACGTTGTGAATGTACTTGCAAACGAATCTGTGTTGTCATATACATTCAATTCCTTTGTGCGTCCGTAAAAAGATAAACCGCCAATATTATCTATGTTAAAACTACACGTGTTTAGCCCTGTTGGTATTTCCCTTGAATCTAATCTACCTACCTCTATGCCGTTCACTTTTAGAGCTGCGAAACTGTTATCCCAGACCACACGCACGTCGTTAAGAATCGTTACGTCGATTAGTTCGTGAGTGATAGACGTAACGTTGGGGTTAACAACAAAAAATGCCGAAACGTTGTTTTCGCTTATTCGTATCTCTATACGCTCGTTTGACGTTCCGTTATTTATACTGATAGACTTGTTTGTATTATCGATACTTAGTGCAGCAACATTTACTTGAAACACTCCTTGCGTGTCGTTGAATGCCGATAATGCTGCCGATATTTCGTCGGCATCTCTCGTGAATGTTGCCCCAACTGGTGACAACATAAAAGAACTCCTTACCTCTCCAAGTTCAACTTGCGGAATACTCAAAGAAATGTCTCCCGATACAATTCCACCCGTCCCGCTACCAAAACGTATAGAAGTACTTTCTGTTACTGAGGAATCTAAAACCACAGCATAGTAATTACCTTCTGAGATATTCAAACTTCCGTTTACTTCTATGCCGTTTTCAAAATACGTAAACGTGCCTGAATGTAAAAATGTAATGACACTACCTATGCTTTGAGGGCTGTCTGCTTTCTCACAATACACAGAAGCTATATATTTGTTTCCGCTTGTCACAGATAAAGACCTTTCAAAAACAACTCTTTGAGAGCCTGTTGTTTTTAGGTTGGCTGCAAATACACTAGGGAATTTTAAAGAGGGTGTAAAAGTAAAAGAACCCGTAGAAAAGGATAGACTCCAATCAGTTGGCGAAGAAACATTGTCAACACCTCCAATCCATCCACTATTAAACACTAATGTTTCCGCTTGTGGCTCTGTAAGTAAAACAGGACAACCGCCAAGACTATAATCAATTCTAGGGACATTGTCTGCCATTACCTCTATAAAGTTCTCTGAGTCTATCCTCGCACCCTCACTAGCTCTAACAGAGTCAAATGCAGCATCTAGGGTTAACGGTATTGCAGTATAAGCTTTTCCTGCTTTATACGCACTTGGTATGTATGAAAATATCTTTGCCATAATTATTATTTTATTCCTTGACTAACACAAAATAGAGCTTCAACAGTACCTCCGTCATTTTCTACGAAATCCTTGAAATCTATTGCTTCTTGACTAATACCTACAAGGTTAGTGTCTCCACTCCAAGACAGGTAGTATATAGAACCCCAACCAATGCTGTTGTTTGTAGCACCTTGACCGAAGCCTATGTCGTTATTTACGTGGGCTTGACCCCATTCTTTCGGATTTGCCATTCTCTATTTTTTTTAAGAAAACACGTAGCTTTCTTTCGTTTGTACTTTTTGGTCTGTATCTCTTTACCTTAGGTTCCATGGGCTATAACTTACATCTTTATCGGGTCTTACATCGTCTTCTGTGTTTGTGTAATACTCAGGAAACCTTTGTTTTGTTCCGTTTGTACACAAATATTCTATTAACCTGTTTGAGTAGTAATCAGCATAGTTCTTGTGTTTTGAAGCAATGTAATCAACATCCTCTTTTGAAGCTGTTTCGGACGTTTCTATTGAGTGCTTATACACACCTGCGTTACTAATACTGTAAGGAGCAAAAGCAAGATACTCAACCATTCCATAATGAATAAGTATAGGTCTAATATAGTCCTTTACCAAATTCTTGTAGTCGCTATCAGGCATATTACCTCCGTTATCTATAATTATAGAACTAATCTTTTCATACAAGTCAGTTCCGAGAAGGTTTTGTATATGTATCTCTTGAGCCAACTGAACGTATTGAAGAAACTTGTTTGAATCAACACTTCCGCTAATAGAGGTGTTTTTTACAATATCTTCTTTTGTTATGAAAAGTGCTGTTGCCATATTATATGTCTTGTTCTGTTACGTTGCTTGTGTCTATATTCTCGTTTGTTTTCTGACCCGTCTGTTCCTCTACCTCTTGTTCTGTGATAGCATTCGTCAAGTCTGTAAATTCTAAAGGCTGTAACGTCTTAAAATAAAGCTCTATATCTTCTGTTCCGTTGTAGTCTAAAACCTTTTCTAGTGCATCAAGAACAACAGTCTGATAAGGTCTAATAACAATGTTATCCATTAACGTTGATGCTGTCTGTAATTCCTCTGCGTTATTCCCAAGACCTGTCTGTTCCTTTATGCCGACAATCATCCCTGATACTATTCTATGAGATACCATTAACTTGTTTCTTGATTCGTCTGCTAGGAATTGATACTGTTCAGCAGCGTCACTAAGAACAACAGGCTCTATGCTTGCAGAAAGTTCTTTACTGTCGTTAAATGCCAATATAAATCTACCGCTATTTGAACTACCTGCAAACTTGTCGTGTATCTGCTTTTCTATATTTAACCTATCTTCCTCAGAAGGAACTCCGTTATTGAAGTTTATAAGCATGCTTGGAGACAGTCCGTTCTGTATGTTGCTAATATGATAGTTAGCTATTTCTTCTTCTAATTCAGCATATGGCAAACCTCCCTGATACGCAGGTGGTGAATAATAGAAATAACCTGCCTTGTATGGTTTCACGAAAAGAATCTCTACTTCTTTCTTGCTTCCGTGACCAAATGCAGCGTATCTCTTTGGTTTGTTTTTTCCGACCTTTGACGCTTCTTTCCAATTAGGGTGATAATAATAACCTTTCACAACTCCATTTACAGCTTCCTCAGTTCTTAACGTTTCAACAGGCATATGTACAAGTGGCATAATCTGCTTACCACTCTTTGAGTATATAACCTGAAAAGCACAACCACCAAGCATATAAAAGTCATAGCAAGCTCTCCTTACATCTTCTTTCGGGAACAACTCCTTTATCTTTTTGTCTAATTCAGAGTTCTTTTCGCTATCAGCAACCTCAAGACCTTTTCCGTAAATCATCTCAACGATACCGTTTATAGAAGCGTTGTTTGTAGGGCTACCGTTATATCTGTCGATAAGATACGTATAGTAATCGTTGTCTTCTCCGTAAGAAATCCACTTTTCCCCATAAACCTCAGTTACCTCAGGTCTAACGTGAGAGTTCATCTGAACAACATGAATCTTACCACTGTCTTTAACCTCTAATTTATCTTCCATTAATTTAGTCATTTATAACAACGTAAGAGTTATCGCTAGTTTCTGCTTGTATATACTCTCCTTGCTGTATGTTGTACCTGTCGTGAGCTGATTGGTCTGTGCAAATAATAGTATCTCTGTATATCACATCATCAAAATCAGAAACAATCTCCAATGAATATCTACCACCCTCTATTAAATTAAAAGAAGCGGTAGTAGAGTTGTAGTTCCCATCAACAGAAAAAGAAACAATAATCTCTGTGCTTGTCCTTGTGTTTTTATCTGTCACAATAATCTTTCCACTCAATACGTCTTGTCTTGGAACGAACCTTATTTCTTGTGGCGATGTAGATGTCGTTAATACTATCATATACTAAATTAACTAAGGTTATGTTTTTTGTTTTTAAGCTAAAAAAGGGCAGCATAAGCCACCCTCTTTCGTTATCCAAAAATCAACACCCATTAAGGTTCTCTTTGTGTTCCTCCTGTTGCAGCACCTGCAATAGTATCTAAGAATCCAGCAACACTTAAAGAAGGGTCAACGAAGTTAGCGTAAGCAATCTCGTTACCTGTCAACGTCAAAGTATATCCGTTAAGGTCGTTCATTGCTGTTCCTGTCACCGCTGTTCCTCCTGTTACATCAGTACCATTCTCTAGTCCAACACACATAACGTTACCCATATAGTCCTCTACAAAGACATGAGGTTGACCGTAAGCCATTAACTTCAATTCTTTATTATCTTCTTTTGTTAACTTTGTAAAAGTCAAGTTCAACACTTGCTCATAGAAAGTTGTTCCATTCTCAACAGATGAATTTACGTTCTGTGTCAGCTCAGAAGAACCTTTAATATCGTACTCGTAATATGTAAACGTTCCTGAGATGCCAGATATTTCGTCATCTGTTAGAGTTACGTCCCCGAGGTCACCGAAGTCAACGAAATAAGCCTTTCTTAGTCCACCAACTGCGTCTTTACAGGCTTTTTTTCTACCTGAACTTAAAATACAACTCATATTATTATTTTTTTATAGTTATTAAAAAAGGGCAGGCAGAACCCACCCTTCTATCTTTAATCAAATACTAGACTACTAGTTTACTCCATTTACAATACCGTAAGTTATGATTTCCTCAGGAATACCATAATTTACTGTTGCAGTCCATCTCATTGCGATACGAACGTTTTGAGACAAGTCAGTATCTTCCATGTCTTTCACTTTCAAAGAAGTTTGGTCAGACATAAGACCTGTTCCGAACCACAAGTTAGAACTTCTTGCTGCGATACACACGTTTGAAGGCAATCCGTTTGCTACGAATAATCTAAACCCTTCAAATACAACAGGTGCAATTGTTTGGTTTGAACCTTTATCCATGAAACCTGCTGCTCCTTGACCGTTTGCTGCAAATCCACCCAAAGAACGGATATAAGCTCTGTAAACATTCTCAGGAATATAGATAGCAAAATCTTCTTTTCCTATGATTGCTTGGTTTGTTGAAACAGCAGCGTCAACAATCTTACCTAGCTCGGCAACAACGTTTGTTGCGTCAATAGTCGTACCTGTAACTTCGTTTGCAGCAGGAAGGTTAGCGTCGTTCTCTAAGAGTTTCTTGAATCCGTCGTACTCACCGCTGTTTGCGCTGTCTCCTTGCCAAAGGATTCTCTCATTTTCTTCTGCTACCTGCGAGATAACACGAGCAACAAGGTAAGACTCGAAGTCAGGTGGTAAGTTGTCCCAAGCAGACATACCCATTGAGATAGCTTCCCAATCGCTTCTAAAGTCTTGCTTACATAATTCCATGTTTACTTGGAACTCATCAGGCTCTAAGTAACGCTCCGTAAGAGTCACAGAAGATGTAGGGTCGAAATCACAAGTTCCTGCCTTGATAAGGTCAGAACCAACAGCCATCTGTTTGATAACCTCTTTGTATTTTACATTTGAATGAACCGAAACACCTCCGTTGCGAATGGTATTTGCGCTCAATAACGCAGTAGAGATGTACCCTCTTAGTTTTTCACCTGCGTAAGTAGTTGTAATGCTAGTTGTAGTTGCCATATTTTATAATCTTAATTAAATTTATTTAGTGATTCCATAACGAAGTCAGCAGTCACTCTTGGTCTGTTTTTTCCGTATTGAAATGATTTTTGTTTTTCTTCCTTTACCTCAGGCGAGTGAACGATAGCATCTGCCGAAGGTTGCGCTGATAACTCAACAACTTTCTCAGAAATCTCTTCTCTCTCTTTTTCAACATCTTGAACAAAGCCCTTCATAATTTCAGAAAGCTCGGTCTTGTAAGACTCAAAATCCTCTTTTGTAATGTAGTCAACTTCTTTTGAAAGCTCTACCTTTTCCTCTGCTTCAACCTCAACAGCCTCAGCTTCTGTTTCAACTTGAGAAAGCTCCACTTCGGCTATCTCTTCTTTTACAGTATCTTCCTTTTTGCCAATAGATGACAATTTAGTCAAGATCTCTTGCAAAATACTTTTTTCTTCTTGCTTATTATCCATAAAAAATATTTGATTATTCGCTATACTAAATTAACTAATGTTTGTTTTTTGTCGTGTTTTCTAGTTTCTAACTATCGTTCTAACCTCGTTTTCATTGGTCTTAACGGATTCTGAACCATCTTCTAAGCTACCTATACCTTGAGCGTAAATCTCTCCGTTGCAGCACTCCTGAGAGTAGCTTCCGTCTTTACACATACAGACCTTTCCTGTTTTACTTGGTTGACTTTTCTTTTTTCTCATAGCTCTTTTATTTTGTCTTCGATTGCTTTTCTTAAAACATCTATGATGCTCTCTTCTTCTTTTACCTCGGATAATTCAGTTCTTCCGCTAAATAAAGCTTCTATGCTAAATCCTTTTACCTTTCCTGTTTTTACATAGTCATTCCATATCTCGTCGTTATCAACTTTCATTGAAACCATCCAACTTCCAACAGGTGCTTTTATGCCGAAAGCTCTTGATTTGTCATGCACATCGTTCTCAATTAACCAAGACTCAACAACTGTCTGTCCTGACAACTTTATTTCATGCTCAAGAGTTGAGTTTCCTTGATTGCTCTTTTCTAAGAATAACTGAGAAGCTCTTGCAATGGTTTCTTTTGAGAATTTTATCTGATAATAACCATCTTCGTTCTTTCTAAGAATCTTTTTCTCGGGAACAAGCACGGCACCCATAAGAATTCTTCTTTCCTCGTCTATACTTGATAACTCAACTTCTTGTGGTTCTTCCGACAAAGCAACAAACTCTTCTTCTATTGCTGGTGTGTCCGTAAGAGACAACGCTTCCACAACTCCTGACCAATCTTTGCTTTCATCAATAATCATTTCTACTACTTTCATAATTTTCTATTTTTATAATTCTGCACTACTTCTTATGTTTCTATCTAACGCTTGTTTTGTTGTTATATCTGAACTAACTACATACGCTCGTAATGGTTCTTTTTCAGTACTTCCAATGGCTTCTGCTAACTGATTAACGCCCGTACTTCCGATGATGTTGAAGTCGGGTGGTTGGACTGTTGTAGCTCCTGCTCCACCTCCCGAAGCTCCGCCTCCACCTCCGCCTATACTTGACGCTTGACCTATGCCTGCTGCTGTTATATTTGCAATAGCTACACCTGCGCTAACCTTCGTTCTTCCGACGTCTTTTGCCATTAATAAGTTGTCAGTCAACTTTGCAGGGTTTGGTTTTGGCACACCTAACGCTGCTGCAAAAGGAGAAAGAGACGGTATTGCTTTATTTGCAGCTATCCTTTTAGCTATCGAAGCATTTGCTTCAACAACAACTTTTGCAACAGCAGCTCCTTTATCGATTGCTAGAGCAGCTTTTTGTATTCCTTCGTTTTCACCAGCAATAGAAGATAATATACCACTAAGACCGCTTACCCAGCTAATATATTCTCTGTTTATTCTTTGTTTTTCATCTACTACATATTGCTCGTAAGCAAGTTCAAAATCTCTTTTCTGCATTGTAGAGTCGTAATACGCTTGTTCAGCTTCAAACCTTTCTCTACTACCCTCTTCTGTTGTTTCAAGCAGTCTTTTTTGGTAATCTATCTCGTTCTGTATTCTTGCTTGTTGAGCTGTCATTAACTCGTCTGACAGAAAAGCACCTTCCGAACCAAGACCTATATCCCTACCTAACTCGTCTCTTTCTAGCTGCTCTTTTTCGGCTCTAGCTCTCTCGGCTCTTCTCCTTGTTAAAAGAGTGTTTTCCGCATCTGCAACAGCTTCTATTTGCTTTATGACGTATTTAGACTCCTTTCTTTTAGCTTTTATAGTTTCGCTTGACTGTCTCTTGGCTTCTGTTATTGATTTATCAATTGCATCTACGTCAACCCCCTTTTCTTTTTTTCTTAGCTTTTGCTTCTCTATAAAATCATTTAACCTGATACGCTCTTTCTCTTCAAAGTTCTTTAAGGTTAGTTCAAGGTCTCTTTTTGCGAACTCTGCTTTTTGAGCTATAAGCTCTTCCTCTGTCTTCACTTCAGATTTTTTAGATTCTTGCTCGTACCTCTCTCTTATTTTGGTTAAGTCTAGTAGCCCCTCTTTAAAGGTTTTTCTTGATTGTTTTCTCTTACTTTCTTCGTCTACTTTATCGCTTTCTAGTAAAAGGCCTTTCCTAAGCTCTCCAATTCTTTCAAGTATAGGGTCTGCTCTTTTATCCACCTCCTTAGAGTAATTATCAAAAACACCTAACAACTCCTTTGTTCCTAGTTCATACTCTTTTACACTAACGCCTATGCCGACAGCTACACCTGTTGCACCTGTTCTAGTTGTTCTTTCTCCTTGCTCTTTTAGGAATTTTCTTGCAGCTTCCGACCTTTTTTCTAGGTCATCTATCTCTGCTATCGACTGTAACTCTGATTGCTTTAGCAGTAGTTTAGAGTTTTCTTGAACTAACTTATCTATCTCTATCCTTGATACTTGAGATAAAACATACTCGTCAACCTTCTTCCTTACTTCATCTAGGTTGTTTCCGTACTCTAAATCCTCTTCTTTCAGAGAAGGTACTAAATTTATTAACTCCTGAACAGCAACAGCTCTTTCTTCTTCGGAAGCAGAAACATCTTCAATAACATTAATGTACTCTCTTGCGACTATTGCGCTCGCCTCTGTCTCCGAGGTCAATTCTTTTAATTCTTCTCTGAATTCCCTGAGTTTACTATTAACACTCCCTAATCCTTCAATCCAATTCTGAAACCACTCAGACTGTATTGCGGCTAAAACAATCTGAAAAGCTGTCATTATACCAATAACACCTTTCATTTGACCGAACAACTCCTTGAATCCGTCTGACATTGTTCTTCCGCTATTCTTTACGTTTGTAGCAAAAATACCAAATAAAGTACCTAGCTGAGATAAGTTGTTTCCAACCCCACGAATACCGTACGGTAAATCCGAAACAGTACGACCAAATTCCGTAACAATAGCACCTGAAAGACCTGCTGTTGTTTTCATCTGGTTTAAACTCTCTGTAACCTCTTCTGTTGAGTTTGCTAGCTTTATATTTTCAACAGCAAGTTTTCTGTTTATCTTTCTTTGAAGCTCTGTCTGAACATTTATCTCTGCAACCTTTTTAGCCTCGTCAGATAGCTCGTAGTTGAGTTTTTTTGTTGCAGCAGTTAACTTGTCAACTTCCCTCGTGACTCTTGGAACAGCATCTCCTGTCTGTTTTACTTCTAGTTCTACTAAAACCTTTTTAGTTGCCATGTCCTAATCTTTTTCCTTGTTCGTATGCTTGTTTAAAACTCTTTGGTATAGCGTATTTGCCCTTTGCTATCTCTATGTTTTCAGAGACACCGTAGAACTCGCTTATTTTCAATATTTCTAATACTTCTTTTATCATGGACAGTTTGTTTTACTTACTATTAACCCCGATGGCGATACCTCTATTATATCATGCGTATATCCTTTTAGCTTGTAAAAGAACGTTGAGATAGATGTGTTTGCGCTCAAGATATTTGTTTTTTGGTTGTAGTAATAAGTGTAACCATCCTCATCTATCATAATTGAATTTGAGGGTTGTGATTCACTAGCACAAGCTCCTGCTTGCGAAGTACTAATGCTTAACTGCTCGTAAGATTTTAGAATCTTTGTAACTCCGTTTTCTGTGTAATAAAGCTCATTTTCGTTAAGTAAAAAAGAGGTGTAGTTATCTGTTATTAACTCCATTTTAACCAATCCACTCTGTAAGTTAGGTGTTTTCTTGTTTATTATGTAAATATTATCATTTATTATTATATTGTCGTTTAACTTTATGTTTAAGATGTCTTTATGCTTTAAGTAAGCACTTGTCGACAACATTCTTGATTGACTGTTATACGTGTTTAGTATATTGTTTACATGAAACTCTGAGAATAAAGAAAAATCAACTTGAAACGGTGGACCAGAACTTGTTCCTCTAGGTGCGTAACCTAGCTCAGAGCCAAAGTTTAAAGAAGATGTCCTACCTCCTTTTTTAAAGTCTTGATACTCGTTTCTTGGTCTGTATATTTCCTCTATATCTACGTAAGAAGAGCCATCGTCAAACTTTATAAACCCACCCGAATATTCTTTATCCGATGTAAAAACTAGAGCTTGTTCATTTATTGAAGAGAACGACTCGTTAACAGAATAGCCCCATGTATAAGAAGTGTAAGGATTTGGAGAACCTACCCTTACGGCTTCTAAATCCACTAGCCCCTCAAATAGCATATGAGAGAAGTTTAAACCAACCTTATACTCTCCACCGTCAAAAGAAGTGGTTTCATCGCTAGAAAACTTCTCGCTACCGTACGAATCACCTGTAAGCTGGTTGCTCTTTACTGCTAAAACAGACTTAGGTTCTTTGTATTCATAAGAAATCTCACTATATATATCTGTTCTCGCTATTTTAAATGATTCAGAATCTACATATTGTGTTATGTCGTGACTACCTCCTTTCTTATAAAACGAGTCAGATGTTTCTACTACAAATACATCGTTTTCTTTGTAAATCACTAAATTAAACATCTTTATGAGGCTCTTTAAGAAGTCTATACATTTTATTTTAGGTACAAAGTTTTTTCTGAACCCAATACCCTCGCTTATAGATTGACTACTTATAGAGTAATTACCTATGTTTATTTCGGTAGGGTAAGCCAATGCGTCTGTTTGAGTTATAACTAAATTAGATACAGAATAATCTGATATACCTCCTACTGTTGAAACCTCAAAAGACACTTGATTGTCAACATACCCAACTCCAAAAGTGGTGTTATTGGATATGTCTAAATCAAAGTCTAAAGCACCTGTATTCGACGAAGATTCTAGGTAGACCTTTTCAGTCTCTTTATTAAAAATCTTTAACGTAAAAGCTCCGCTACCAATAGGTGTTATGGTTCCTGTTAAGTTATAATATACGTAATTAAATCTACCGCTATTACCGCCTGCTTTATAAGTTTTTAAATACCCTAACCCAGGACCGCTTCTAACTTCATCTCCTGAGTCTAAAGAGAACTCAGAAATGGAATTTGTAACTGATGACACAGATACCTTACCTTCTATGCTTCCCGAATCACTCGACATAGCCATATACGTCCTTCTAAGGCACGATGTTTCCCTATTTAAGAAGTCATCCGAAAACTCTATGTTGTATTTCCTAGAGATAGACTCCACTATATTCATTACCAATATAGCAGGTTTTAAGTCAGTCCATAATAGTCCGTGGTAATCGTCATAAGAAGAGCCTGAAGTGTATAAATTCCTTGTCTTATCTATGTCTGGCTGATTATCAGCTGTATCTATATAATATCTTGAATCGTAACTTATAAACGGATATATCATATCAGGTATATCATCTGATACCGTGTCTGTAATCCCTGTTGGCACACCATCTACATCGTAAACCAAGTTAGCACCTGCTTCTGAGTATTTTTTAGTGTTTACGAACGACAGAGAATGGTTGAAAGCATCTAAGTCCTCAAGTACATCTAGTTTATCCTCGCTTAACAGTGTTTTTAACGACACGGTATTACCGAAAAAAGTAATATTATAAGAGTCTGCAACTCCATTTTTCATGTCTACACTTGTCAGCCTTATTTGTCCTTCTTTCCAATCAATTCCGTTTAGTTTTATAATAGCGTCAACTCTAAACCTAGCGTCAAAACCACTAACTACATCTTGATTGTAGTAGTGTTTAAATACTTTGTTATTTATAGTAGAAGCAGGTACACTAAACTGTTGAGTGTGGTCGGTAAGAACCTTTGAAATATCTTTAAAGTCTTTTATGTTTTCGGTTAACTCTATTACCTCGTCATCGTAAAGGTCTAGTTTAGTATGTCCTTCGTTTCTTACTAGTCTTATAGCTCCACCCTCGCTATTAGAAAATGTTGTGAAAAATATATCATCATATCCTTCGTCGTAACTAACAGCGTTTGCATCAGACGAATCATGGCTTGTTGAAGTCCAATAAGAACCATTCGTGCCGTCAAGGTTTCCGAAACCACCTCCAGGACCCCTATAAGCACTAGGAAGTATAGCTAATCCGTAAGAGTCGTCTCCTGCTGTGTCCCAAAGACTCGCTGACTTAGTTTTTAAAGCCGCAATAGACTCCGAAGCGAAAGAAGCTAAACTATTCCAATCGTCCAATGTAGAAACCCTCCATCCTTTAGGAGCGATACCTCTAGGGTCTGATACGGCGTAAAAATTATACAACTTGCCGTAAACGTCTCCGTTAGCTGAATCATTGTCTACATAACACCAAGCAGGAGTAGTTAAAGCATCCCAACCTGCATCAGAACCAACGTACTCAGGTATCGAGTCTCCGTTTCTAAAAGTTGTTCCGTCGAAGTTTTTACCAGACCAAACAGCGTTACCCAAAGTAACAAAGGGCACATCAAGTGATTCTGTGTTTGATTTTACGTATATTTCTACTTTCTGCATTATCGTATATTGTTTATCTTGTTAAATGCAAAGTCTACTGTGATATTGTAGTTTATTAGCTTGTCGTTTATTTGCTGTTTAAAGGTAAAACCTTCTCCTTTCAAGTTTACAGGCAATGTTTGGTCTTTGTATTCGATATAAACCTGTTCTGACAAAGAAAGCTGTCTAAAAACCTCATTATAAGACTCAGGATAATACCCTGAACTCATTTTAAGCGTTTCTAAGCCATTTTTATTGTGAACCGTATACTGATGTCTAAAAGTGTCATAAGAGCCGTTAGAAACGAGATTAGACATGTACTCGCTTGATTCTGTCTTTAAACTAAGGTCTGAACGTTTGAAAAACCATAAATCTTGCCATGCTCCGTATTTATTCTTGAATGTCAGCTTGTAAGTATCGTATTTACACTCTTCAATCTCTTTTACTGTAAACGTTTCTCTTGAAGGGTCGCCTGAACCTGTTGTAACAACCTCTATGTAATCAACATCAACATCTTCGTAGTAGTCGTCATAGGTTTCTTCTACACATTCAGCAGCTTCCATTACACCTCCGTCAAGAGCAACAAGACTTTCAAACATTTTTAGACTCCCGACAGAGTTTGTTGAGTACTGAATAATGTCAGATGAGTCTGATATGTATGACTTGGTTTCTGTAAAGGTTGCTTCTCCGTCTTTATAGAAGTTTATTGTTGCTGTATCTCCTGATTCCAATGTCACAGGAAACGTGATAAATGATTTATCGTTTGCTATTATTATATCGTTTGATAAAAGAACAGTCTTGTTGATTTGAGGGTTTGCACCATCTTCAAAGTAGCCATACCCCTCGTAAGAGGTCAAAGTAACAGCGGAGTCGGCTGATTGAGGAACATTGTCAACAATTCTTGTTGATACATATCTTACCCATGAGTTTTCCGAAGAGTAATCTCCGTTAAAGTTATCTTCCGTATACCCTTTTACAAGTTCAGCTATTTCAAAAGTGACCTCTTCGTTTATTGCTGTTGAAGATAAGGTATAGGTCGGAGATACGGGTACAGAAGATACGTCTCCTGTGTATATGTATATATCTAAATTAACAGATGTTAATAAAGACCCTGAGAAATGTAAGAAGTAAGGACTTCTTGTTTTTATCTTTGTCATATTTCTTTTTTTAATTTCATCACATCTCCTTTTTCAATGAATCCAAAGTGCTCTAATAAATCTTCTATTCCTTCTATCACATCCTCAACAACATCATCTTCTATTCCGTTTAACTATCATCTTCTATTCCGTTTAACTTGTCTGTACTCTCTTTTACAAGGTCTGTTAAGAAGTAGGTTGGTTTTATCCCTTTTGCATTTAACTTGTCTACTATCAAATTAGCGAGATTCCTTCTCCTGTACTCTGTCATTGTTAACAGCCTTCCTTTTGCATTCCGAATACGGACAGGTTTGTCTTTTATCCATTGATAGATACTCTCAGGTGTTGCGTCGGTTGTTTCTGCTCCTTCGTCAACGTCCTCAAGGTAGTCGTTACCTTCTATATAGAATCCTTTCTTTTGTTTACTATAAGAAACACTCTCTCTACCTTTTCCTGTTGCGTCAATAGGAGAGTTTATAGTTCTTTCGTTATAAACCCTTCTTCTCTTTCTTCCTATCTCTATCTTTGTGAGGTCAACCATTTTTTCGGTATAACTCTCAAGGAACTTCATAGTGTTCTTTAGTTGTATTTCTTTTATACTTGCCATTAACAAACGCTTACATCAGTATTCGGAACTTCTATCTTTACATTCAATACCCATCCTGCAAGTAAGTTGTCGAAACGTTGTTCAAAAGCCCTTGCAGATGGTGTTTCATCTTCTAAAAGCTCATAATCCTCGTCCATTAACTCACCTCTTCTAAGATAGCTCTGCAACACATTAAGAACACTTAGCTGTGTATTGTATATGTCTTGTAGGTTATTTGCGCCATGAAACACATTGTTTTCGTCTTTTTCGTTCTCTTTTGTCTCGTCAAGTATGTCTGCAACAAGAATGGTTACGTTAAATCGTAACGAGCGACTTGCAAACTCAACAGACTGAATGTCTATGTTTGAAAGAGGAAATATTGTTTCTTTAGAGAGGTCAACCTTGTCAAACCCTCCTTCATGAACCGTATTTATGTTTGGGTTGCTTTCAAGGTGGTTTTTTAAAGCGTCTAATATGTTGTAATATCCTTTCATTTGAAACTATTTTTAATCTTCTTTGCTTCTATTCTATTCAAGTCTGTTTTAAAACTTATGTAATTAAGTGCCGAGAATAATGTTCCTCGGGTAACCTCATCGAAGTCTTTATAGATTCCGTCAGCGAGAGTATATATTGTTTGATACCATCCCCACTTTGCTCCAAAAGCACCTTCTTCTGTATATTCAGTTCCTTGTCGTTCGTCTTCTGGCTTAAAGAAGTTAGGATAATCATCCACAACTCCCTTCTTAAAGTGTAAAAAAAAACCCGTGCTCCAAGCACAACATCTATGGGGGCATCAAGCATTGTACTTGCCTTATGAATCTTTGAGTTGTACTCTTCTGTCTCGTACTGTTCAATCTTACCTGCTTTTCTTGAATGTGTTATCGGTCGGTAAAGAGCAGCTATTGACTGATGAGCCTTATCCCACTCTGAGAACCCTGACTCTGCATCTATATAGACCGCTGTTGATATCTGCTCCATGTCGGGTTCAAATCCGTACTCTACATCGTTCAAAGTGAATCTAAGGACAATACCATCAGATTCGTCTGATAAAGCCTTTGAAAGCACCTCAAGTATCTTGTCGAACTCGCTATATTTTATTGCATTTACCTGCTCCATTGTTAAGTCGCAAAAACACTCAACGAGCTTCCTGTCAAGAAACTCGCTATCTTTACCGTCTTTATTCGCTTCAACTACCTTCACCCACTTCATATACTGTCTTAGGGTGATATCTGATAATGACGAAGGGACTTCTATCTCTAAATTCTCTACCATATACTAAATTAACTATTAAGAATTTTATTGTATCCCACGCTCTCTTAGATAGAGATTAAAGTCTTGATTTATGTCGTAAAGCTCCGCTAATTCAATCTTATTTGTTCTAAAACCTAACTTGTCAAGATACTTTGCTAGTGCGAAAATCTCTTTTAATTCAATTGCTTCCATTAATTCTTCCATAATTCTATTATTTTATTTTGCATTCATTTCCTTGTTATAAAAGTATTCGTATAATTCCCATATCTTTTTTGTCAGTTGGGCTTCGGTATAGGTTTCGGTTGAAGGTATCTTCTTGTGCCTGTAATCTATTTCTATACTCCATGATTTTTTGTTTATCGGTATCGGATATATTAGTATTCCGTTCTTTAGACAGAAACTCTGTGCTTCGTAATTTAGTGTCATAGTTGTTGTTTTTAATAATAATATTCTTCAAGTCCTAATGACACACTGCGCTCATCTCTGCTAAATTCTGTTTCGGATTGTTTTTTTACAAACGTAACTATTCTTCGTTCTTGAAACAAGTATGTTTCTTCATTTCCTTTAATTGCCCTCCTAAACCTTCCTGACGGGTTTTTTAGCTCTTTTTCTAAATCAAGCTCAACCCTCATCTCTTTTAACCTATCAATGATTATCTTCTCTTTTTTCCTGTTGTGGGTGTTAGCTAACTCATTTCCTGTTGTGGGTGTTAGCTAACTCACGCAAAACATCTTCTTGATAGGTTCTAAAATAATTCATAATTATTGATGATTTTTATTATATTAGTTACTATTTTATATGTAGTATATATTATAGAGTATGTAAAATATAGTACAACTATTAGTAGTTTAACATTCATGTGTTGTTTTTTATATCTAAGGCAAAGTTAGTGAAAATTTCGACACGAAGCAAGTGTTTTTTACCGTAGACTGTAATTGTTAACATATGTCTATTAAATTGATAGATATGATGTAGTTAGTCGGAATATTTCCGATTATGTGTTTGTCAGTTGGAGATTGAGATGTATGTGTTGAGGTGGTTAATAAGAGACCCACACGTTTTAAACCCCCAGAGTCCCCTATCTCCCTCCCTCCCTACCTCACATACCAAACAGAAATGAACCCCCTATTAAAACGCCTTATTTCTATTCCTCTATGAGACAGAAATTAACCCCCTATTAAAACGCTTTATCTCTCCTCCTCTGTAATAATCAACTCAACGTCGTTACTATTAAATTGCATTAGCTCGGCTATATCATGAGTATCTAAATTCTCGATTCTTTTCTTTAGTTCCAAATCCATACCCACAACAAAAAAAGCAACTACTTTCCAACTGACCACCGAAATACGCCGAGAATTAACATATGTTTACGATATTGAAAAAACTACATTACACATTATCAATGCTTTAAACGTTTTCAAACAGTCAAAAAAAAATAGTTACTTTAATATAGGTGAAGCCCAAGCGTAACAAGGTAGTGAAGCCCCACTATATTCTTTTTTTAACACACTTCTTAGCGTACTATACACGGGTTCTATGATACTACTGTCTTCTTTGTAAGTAATATCACTATCATTGTTTAGTTCGTTAACTCTAATTTAAAAGGTTCAAACACTTCTTTTAACTCTTTTTTTACAACTTTCATAATTTATTAAATTTATTTGTACTGGTTTTCAATGCGTTACATATTCTTACTTTTAATATAATAGTACTATAATTATATCTTATAATTAATAAAACGGCTATAAACATTACTTATT
>Ga0206126_10001384_pt1 | contig 29325 bp, 25 predicted proteins | sample Helgoland_Spring_5_FD_148621 | JGI IMG/M metagenome (GOLD analysis project Ga0206126, IMG submission 148621) | Pelagic subsurface seawater microbial communities from Kabeltonne, Helgoland, North Sea - Helgoland_Spring_Bloom_20160412_1 | ecosystem: Environmental > Aquatic > Marine > Epipelagic ...
TCAAGTACGCCATTTTCTAGTATACAAATTTGGTACGTGTCGCCTTGAATATGTTTGAGAATGAATTGTTCTGTATATATTTTTTCATTAATGGGTACGATTTCGTAGTCTTTGGTGTTTGTTTGTGGTATTGTACATATGAAATCCCACCCTTCTGTGTTTGTGTGTGGTGTCGTTGTGGTTTGTTTTTTTCGTGTCTGCTGCATAAAAGTTCGTGCGTTTTGCATTTGTTTCTGTTTGGTCACGGGTGCTACCAGTAATCCTTCTTGAGTTTCCCATTCCTCGGACATTTTTTTTGTGTGTTGTGTAGTAAATACACCCCAAATCATATTTTTATGATTCGGATCTATGTTGAGATATGGTAATAAATTAGAAATGGAATATTCTGCTTATGCATTATTGGGTGTCGAACGAAATGCAGAACCGCAGGCAATAATGCAGAAATGCAAAGATTATATACAAAGATGGAATCAAACTGATATTGAACATGATATGCGTAAACAAATGACACCAGAACAATCGGCTGTTTGTGCTGCACAAGTGTTTGACCATGGCATGGCATATTTGCGTGCTGTGGCGTCTATGTTACTGGACCCTTCTGCACGTCAATGTTACGACGCGTGGTTGGATGTTACTAAAATGTATACACCTGAGAAGGCTGCTTTAACTCGTGCGCGTCTAACTTGGTTTAATTCAACGGGTTCTAATATAAATTTTTCGCAAGATATGATAAACAATATCCGTGGCGTTGAGATGTCTTTGAAAGACGTAACTTCCAAGCGTGAATTGTCTGTAAAGCCGGTCTGTCGCCAATGCAAGGGACATTTCTCTTTTAATGATGACTATTTAGTCTTGCATTGTGATTGCACGACACGAGTAGGTCATCCGAGATGTTTGAATAATTTTGCGTCGAGTCAATCGAATAAATGTCCAGTATGCCGCAAGAAACTGTTAGTACGACATAAAGTTTCTAAATATTTATTTTGGAACGTCAAAGAAAAGTTTAAATTTGTCTCTTGATTTTGTTCTATTTAAGTTTCTTAATTTTTATGAAATGACATTAAAATTTCTCCCGTCAGAAGACTACAAAGAGGGCAAAGAGGGTTGGGCAAGATGGTGGGAATCGCGCAAAACATGTCCAAAGCATCCTATACGTTGTCGAACTTGAGAAAATACGTCACAGACTTCTTGGGTTGATGTTTGGAGTTTGGTGCATGTGTTTTTTGGATGTGTGTACAGTATACCGTTGTTTTTTGGTGTTGGATTTGTCTGGTGTTTTTTTATAACATTGGCGTTGTCAATTGGGTGGGAAATGTTCGAAAATCTCAAGTGTGTGCGAGTATGTTTACAGACGTTCGACAAAACTTATACAGACGGCGATAATTTTTGGAATAGTGTTATGGATGTTATTTGTTGCATGTTAGGATATGTAATAATATTGCAATTTAATTAAAAAAAAAATCATTCAAAAGTTTCTATACAGTGTTTATAAACTACGTGTACTTTTCCCTGTTTGTCACGTATAGAATATGCATTGTGTTGTTTGGCAACACATGTTCCCTCTACTTTGCATTTAAAAGTGTAAAATCCGCCAATATTTGGTTGATTTGGAGGTGATATATTGGAAACGAGTTCAATGGACATGTTTTCTGTTATTCCAAAATCTTCTAACATTCCCTCTGCTTCCAAGTCTAAGTCATTTCCGTCATCGTCATGTAGCATTTGTTCGTTGCTTTGGAAGTAAAAGTGTGATTTCTTATTGATCCATTGCATGTCGGTTAGTTTTTGCAAGAGTTTGTGGACTGAGCAACACTTGACAACGGTTTGTTGGTCTTTGAATTTGACGATGATTGATTTTTCTCCAGAAATTTGACTTCTTACGTAGTCTGACATGAATTGTAAAGTTTTTTCGTCCATTGGTGTCCGCGCTTTTTTCCATTTTTGAAACCAGAGGTGTGTTTCTTTGGTTGCCTCCTGTATTTTTTTAATGTTTTTATTTACATTCGTTCGGAGACTTTTTTGAATGGTCCAGGAAAACTTTTCAGCGGATGGTGGTGTTTTTGACCATGATTCGTGTAAAATCTGATATTCTACGAAGGGACTTCCGCCCACAGCTATTAATGCAGTTACTGCCCTGACGTCGTCGGTATCTTCTGAGCAAAACATTTGTCCATTATTAATCTTGAAGAGTGTCCGTTTGTCAATAAGTCTGTTTTTTACTGTTTGTAATGAGTCGATACAAACGTAGTGTTGGTTTTTTGGTTTTACAACGACGTAGTGTCCGTGAAATGCAACGACATATCCAACAAAGTCGGTATTATGTTGGATGACATCAATAAAATATTCAGAGGGTATTTTATTGATGTCTATTCGTTGTGTCCATTTTCCTTTATTTTTAAGTACGAGTTGCAACACTTCGACAGAATAATCGCCTAACTGTGGGTTGTACATTGGTTCTATGTTATTGGCTGTGAATTCTTTTTGTTCTTGTTCTAAAATTTTTGCCGTTTGGTCCATTTCTTCTCTGTTAACGATGTACCTGCCGTATAAATTTTGTAAGGACCTCATTCCACACGTCAAGTCGAACCCTTGTTTAACGACCGTTTGAGCATTTGTATCTGGAAATGTTTGTATGGATTCTTCTTCGGATTCTTCTTCGGATTCTTCTTCGGACTCGCTTTGTTCATTTGGGTGTTGTGTCAGAATTTTTTTGTTGTGGTTAGTCAAGTGGTTTGAATACGCTTGTTGATCAAGGACAATGAAAGACATTTTTTTTAATGTTATATTGTATCTATTTATACATCCCATTTATAAGATGTCATGCCTTTGGACATTTCACGGTGTTGTGCCACGTCTGGTGGGTCAAACATCATGCGACATAATTTTCCAAAATCCATGGAACCGTACAGAATACCTTTGTAATCGCGTCTCACGATGAGCAGCCATAGTAAAAAAGCTTCCTCGAAGCTTCCATTGGGCACCAAATGTATGAGTCCTCTGTACATGACGTCAAAGCGTCTTTTTCGTTCGATGACGATGGGCACAACCATGTGCGGCATTCTTTCTCTATGTTTCCAAGATTTTTCTGACGAACAATAAAAATAATCTTTGAATGACAATGAGTAGGTCGACATAAAGTGCGCATGAACCATTAGTAGGAAGAGTCCGTCTTTGATATACTTGTGGTCGAACATTTGCTCAGGTTTGCCATAGGACGTGATACTGTTTAGTTTATCTAGAACTGCCAATGGTTTATTTTCAGCCAACGATTGGTAAGAAGAAACTTTGGAACCACGAGCTTTATAGGAAGTTCTTGGTCTGTCGGACAACCGTAACAAGTGGTCCCAAGTAATTTTGGCAACGTTGTCGCGAAATTTTCGAATTCCCAAGTGACGCGTTTCTGTTTTCACGAAATCTTTCCATCGTGTTTCGGGAATTTGTTCTGGAGCCGGGACCGTGTCCCACATAGTGAATTGTGCAAAAGCACGACGTATGGAGACAAATCTTACATATAGCTGGTAAATCAGTGCTGGATGAATTTGGTATTCACCGTTAATAATTTGCAATCTATGTTTTTGTATGTCAAATAATTTGGAGGAGGACGTATGTGAAATAAACCATGCTGCTCGGAACTCTAATGCGTCCAAATAGATAAACAAATGATGGTCTAGTGTTTTCATGTCATACCACCGTGCCTCAATCGCATCAAGGGCGTCCAACACTTCAGAAATTGTAAATGAGGCAGTATCGTACGACACATGTGTCCGTAACCGTTGATTTTTCATCCATATTCTCGTGTCCATAGGTATGACTGTGCACCCGGGTCTCGAAGCCAACCACCGGCACATGGCCATACAAACGTACAAAAACATCCCTTCGCACCATCCCTTTAATTGGCCCGGTATCCTTTCGAACAGCGAATCCCATGCTTCAAAGGCATAGACTTCCATTTTGTTGGCCAAACGGATATAAGGAAGGTCGTCGTTTTCGTCAATAATCATTGAGCCATCTGCGTGTGAGAGAAGAATGTCATACGTATCCAATAAATATAGAAAAAGGTCTGCCTTGTCTGTTTTCGAGTCTAAAGAAAAATTCACACATTCTAACAACGTATGACATCGAAATAAACTTTTGTAATTTGACTTGTACATTGTATAACTAAAAAATAACTTATATAGTATATTTAACGCCCTGTGGAACCAAATCCTGATGAGCCGCGCTCGGTTTCATCTAGCGAAGTAACTCTGGCGATTGTCGGACTGACATATGGTTGTATAATAAGCTGAGCAATGCGGTCTCCGGCCCGAACATCATAATCCATGTCTGAATGATTGAACAATTTGACAGCAATGGGACCGCGATAATCTTCGTCAATAATACCTCCAAAAGGTACAATATTGTGTTTGATAGCGAGTCCCGACCTACCTTCTATTTTACCGTAGTGACCTGTCCATATACCTATTCGAACTCTTGTATCGATGACAATAGAATTTCGAGCAGGTATAACACAACTAATGGGCGAAACAAGGTCGTGACCCGCTGCGCCAGATGTTTTTCGTGCCGGCGGTGTTCCAGGACAAGCAACATACATGTCCCAAGGTCTGTACGAACCAAATAGTTGACCATGTGTTTGATGTTGATGACATTGTAACAAATGCGACGGTATAGTTGGTAGTGAATGTAAATTTGGCAGCGACGAAGTCTGCAGTGGTCGCAAACTTGTCATTTTTTTGTTTGGCCTTAAACTAATCAGCTAAAAATAAATTTTATTATTCGATGAATATTCTATTTTATCATTAGTACTTTTCTTCTTCTGAGCGGTGCCGTAACCTTTAAGCATTTTGCTCTTATAAGTTTGTGTGGAAAATCGAATTCGAAATCGGTACAAAAGGTTCGGCATTCGTGTAAAATTGTTTCTAACGTGTATAAACTTAAACTGTCTAACATGTTTAATTCCAATTGGTAGAAATCGGGTATGGATGTATCCACTCGGACTTGAAATTGACATTCGACCTCATGCATGGCGTTTAATTTCAATAACAGTTGTTTGATACATTTTCTGTCACGGTCGTCAACCGAAGACAAGTCGCAATTTGTAACCACTGAATCTTTCTGTCGTTTTCTCTTTTTTTTTGTGGTGGATTTTTTCCCGGTGCGCCAAACATCAATTCGAATCAATTCTTCACAAGTTGATATTTTGATGTCTCGAATATGGTCGTTCATATCGCGTATAGCTTTAAAATCTTCGAAACGCATAAGAGGCATACCACGTATGATAATAATGTAGCGAGACGGTAATTTTGTATTCGTCGAAAGAACCAGGCCGCTTTTAACAGAACCTTCGATGGACGAAATGTAATGCAGTGTTTTTTCAATAAATGCGTTTTCTGAATCTTGCAAAGCTACGGGAGTCTTTACTGTAACGAGGGCATTTGATATTTTTCTGGATTCTTGAGATGTAGTTGATGATATAACCAGACCATCACAAGAACCAATAAAACCCTTAGAATCCATATATTGATGTTTGATTTTTTCCTTTTATACTCGATATTAAGATCAATATTTCCAGTCGAGGTGTTTATTTTTGTTTTGACGTTCGTCGCACCGTTTTGTAAAGCAATTCGTCGACATTCATCGACATCGTCGTCTTCAAAACAGTCGACAAACGACAAACGCAATTTTACCCCGGTTGTATAATTTAAAATTCCAACAAAGGATATATCCAAGTCAACGTTGTTTTCCGAAAAATGAGAAGAGTACAAATCATTGACTGTATTTTGCGCACTTTGCTTTATATGTGCGGGCAAAAATGGATTCGATATGTTCATGGCGAACTAACCAACGAATACTATATACTCTTATCTGTAAAAAAATAAATGTTCGGAACAAGTCAATGTCCAAAGAACTTTGAAATAGATTGTAAAATGAATTATACTCAAGTTCTTTTAGAACAAAAAGTGGAAGATTTTCTTGTTTCTGTTGAAGATGACGATTTTACGAAACTTATTTTCACATTTATGTCAGAACAATACAAGCTTACAAATCCTAAATTAAACGATTACGAACAAATGTTAGAAACCTTTCGACAACAACATTACCACAAATTTTTGTTTCATTACAAAGACAGAAACAAGTTTTGTTTAAAGTTTATAGAATACATGAAAAATTTCAACAAAAAACCCAAGAAGAAAGATTATATAGCTTTATTTCGTTCCATCGGTCAACTATTTCATTCTATAGTGACCCCCGGTGGTCACTATAAAGGAACACCATTTATATTTACAGACAGGTCTTACGAAAAATGGTTCTACGACGAAGTGAATGCTGAACGTGTCAGCTTGGGGTTTAATAAAGGAACAACATGTATGGTTTGTGGTAAAACAGGTGCCTCTGAAACCTTCTTTTATCCTATATACAAAAATGGACAATGGACTGGTCACACCGAACTACCTGCTAATAAAATTTCACGCTGTAACAACTGTCAACAAATGAGTTGTGCATTTGCGACTTATTTAATCAAAGCGGGCTACGAATCTGTACAAACGGTGCAAGACCAGTGGAAACTTAAAATGAACGCGGAACAACTTTCAAATTGGAAACTTAAAATGAACGCGGAACAACAGAACAATTGGGGCATCACGTGTCAAAATGTCGATGACACAAACGAACTGATTTCGGAGCTGAAAAGTTACTATGTGCAGTCTGCTAGCGTCTCGTTAAAACTTTGTAATAAAAATACACCAATAGAAGAAGTGAGAAAGCGAGCATATCAAGAAATATCCAAAAGGACGTCAACTGCAATAACTCATCTCATACGCGACCACAGAACACTCCAGAATAATTATGAGACTCTGGAAGACCAACTTTCTGACAAAACAATGATTTTAAATACAAAAAAACGAAAATTGAAAGATATGGAGGACGAGTTGTGTCGTGTGAGCGACGAATTGAGCTTTTCTAAGCAGCAACAGGTAGAAAACTCTAAACGGAGCATGGGTGAATTATATCATCTTCGTAACGCTTTATTTTATGCAAACGAAGAGATAAGAAAACTTCGCGGACCTCCCGTACCGCCTCCCGGACCGCCTCCGTACTACTGGAATTGATACCGTCTTGCTCCACGATTGGATGTAGGTTTATTTGGAGTGGGTCTGATTTATGGTTAACGTGGTCAACATTTTTAAAATAAAGTATTTAGTTATAAATATTTATTTTATAATGAAAATTGTTGCAGCATTTGTGATATATGGTTTGAATTGCAACTATGTTGAAGATTTAAATTTTGTCTCCTATTTTAATCGTAATTCAGTGCGCGAATTAATGCACGAATTGGTGATGGTTGCTGTTAAACGTTTGTCGGACCCACGCAAGATTATTTTATCAAGTCCGTGGCAATTTGTCCTCATGAAAAAATTGTCTCGTGTGTGTGTGTTGGTTACGGACGAGGAATATCCGACCACCGTTTCGTTTGAAATCTTGCATAAGCTACATACGAATCCAGAAATATTAGAACGTCTGTTGGAAAATTGTCAGTGTCCACAGACAATTAGTCCCCTGTATCGAATACGTGCACAATTGGACGAAACCCTCGTGATTATGCATGACAATCTTGATAAAATTATCGAAAGAGGCCACGACCTAGATGAGCTCGTGGAAAAGTCTGAGAATCTCTCTAAAACAAGTAAGACTTTTTATCGCGTGGCTAAAAAACATAATCGTTGTTGTGTAGTTCAATAAAATTAATTTCTTTTGAATATATTTTTAAAAAATGTGGTTGTTTTTTGTTTTATTTTCTCTAAAAGGCTATCGTCGTATGTCAAATCAGTGGATGATTTGATGGGCATCGGTTTTCCAAATTCTTGTTCCTTCAATTCTTTTTTCGTGGGAATTCGTGGATGTTGTTGCCTCATTTCAAGTATAAAAAGTTATTTTATACTTGAAATGGGATGTTGTCATTCGGACGAAAATATGGATGTAGATTTGAAAAAAATTGTTAAACAGCCTCTTTTTTTTATGTCAAATTTATCTTCTGAGAAAACTAAAATTTATTTTGGAAAAAAAATTGTTTGGAAATTGTACGAAGGTGAAGACCTGGTACAAATCAAAGAAAACATTCTTCGTATCAAACGATTAGCAAATTCGCCTCATCTTTTGATTCCTTTCCGTATTATACAATTAACACAACATAAATTAGCCATTTCAATGCACAGGGCTACTATGGATTTACATACGTATATGTCGACCCCATTTGAATGGTCTGTAGTATCGTCGGGTTTGACGGACATTTCCAACGCTATCGCTTATTTGCATAGTATTGGCCTTGCGCATAAGGACATCAAACCTGAAAATATAGTTCTGGACGATAAGACATTTAAACTGATTGATTTTGATTTTAGTTTAGAATTGGACGATTTTAAATATTGTGGAACTGTTAATTTTCTGCCTTTGCCGACATCAATACAAAATTGGGAGTGTAAAAATAAACAGCTTGACATGTATGCGTTTGGTAAGACAGTATTGTGCGTGTTATGGACATTTTCATGTTTCAGAAAGATGTCTGTGGCGAAATATGTGCAAAAATTATATATGAGCGAATTTTGTCCTCCAGCGACTCCTTTTATTTTTTCGGGCTCTCGTCAATATTGGTTTAACATTGCTGTACAATGTTGTCAACGCAATCCGCTGTTAACCATATTAGCAACAGAAGCCGACACAGGAGCTGCAAAAGACGTTATTGCAACTGTAACACCTCTGGAGGTGGGATTTGCAGACGAATCCTTCGCACATGCCACACCATGCAGTTTGTAAAGGAACGCATCGTAGTGGACCTTTGGTTTGAATGAACGCGGGGCATGTTTTGCATTTAACGATGCCTCTTTGAGCCAATTGTTGTTCCCGTAGTACTACCGATTCTTTAAATTGTTTTGAGACGGGTCTACAAAGATTTTGTTCTTTGAAAGTTAAATATTGATAAAGTTCTTTGATTAGAGAATGTTGTGAACTGAAATTGTAGTCCATATCGTATTAAAATGTCAAAATGTATATATGGTCACACATATGACCAACGTTTTAATAAAATCCTATTCGGTTCAAACAGATCATGTATAAGGTCGCAAAATAATAAAAGTAGCGAATGGACAAGGAGGGTTTGGAATTGACTCTTGGAAATCATTGGCGCCAAGAAAATAAAGGATGGAAATATGAACCTGCACATGTATGTTCTATGGAGAGTTGTAATATACAAAATGTGGTGGGTGGTATTTGGACCAAATCTACTGGAGAAAGACACGTGTGTATTCGCTCACTGTGTAAAAACCACCCTAAATGGGCCAATAAAGGAACGTTGAAGCGTCAAATACGTTCTATTTACATGTGTTGTAGCACGGGCATCTCTCACTGGTGTGACGAACAATGTAGTTGCACATGCATTGACCATTCCGACGGCGGTTATGTTTGTCGTATTTCGGGGCGTCGTTATGAATCTGTACGCTCGGATACTTGGTTCACGGGTCACCGCGTCACAGCAACCCATCAAGAGAACAAAGACCCCTTGAAATTAGTACGTAATACTGATTTTAAGATAAATAAAGACTCTACTGACACGATACGCCAGCAGCAGCATCAATATATTTCAAAGGCTCAAGTCAGTACTATTTTATTTTCCAATGAACGACTTTTCATGGAGCAGCGTAAATATGTCGAGATGAAAAACGAGGCTGAAAAGGTGGTTCAAAAATATATCAAGACATGTGAAAAAAAAGGCCATCATATTATTTTCACTCATGTTGTTCAATTGTATATTAATCAAATGAATCGTCGTCACATTTTCCGAGATTTATTGCCTAAAGACCGTACAACGTCTGACGTTATCAATTACTATGCAAAAAGAACCTGTGATTATTGGAATTTGATGACTCAGAAGTTGCCGCTGGGTATGCAGACTCCGGCACTGTTTCCAATTAAAATTTTCGTAATCAGTATTTTATACATTATGAAGGGAGGACTTTGTCTTGGTGGAGTTCAAGTTATACGAAAGGATACATATTTAGGCTCTATTTTACCAGAAGCAAATACATTAGATTCCTACAATATTAATAAACCCGCCTTTACAGCTTGTAAAAACAATATTTTAAAAGCGTATAGAGAATCAGGAGAAATTTATAATATATCGCCGCAACAATTTGTTATTTAAAAATATTTAAATCACGCAAAGCGCGTCTAAACGTTTTTTTTGCCTGTAAATCTCTGGGTAACACACCATTTTTCATGAGACCTGTTCTCATGAACACTGTAAACCATTTTCGCATTGGTTCTTTGTCCGTCGTTTTAATCTGTTCGTACATAGGGTCTTTGTGAATTTCGCACAGTATCTCATCCACCGATGAAAAGACACGCTCTCTTTTTCGTTTTTGGACTCGTTTGGTTTCTTTTTCGGTGTTTGTAACTATCACCAAATTGCCCTGTTTGACCTCTTCTCTGCAAAAGGGACAGTTAACAGTTTTGGCTAAACTATCAACCCAACATTTCAAGCAAGCCTTTGCGGAGCCACAGTGACCTAAAACTTTGAGACCGTCTTGATGGCAAATATCACAGGTTTCTTTTCCAGGTGGCAATGACCAACTCTGCGTAAGACGTATGTATGTCAGGAAATGCTTAAAATCCCTGCAAAACATTTTTTGATTGTCAGGAATGCGTAATCCTGTCATTAGCGTCGAGCACACGTCTTTATTCAACCGCTTTGGATTCAGTGTCTCTTCGTCTGATAATCGTATGTCGCACTCTTTGTATTTTTCTAATAAAGTGGGCATTAGATGTTGAATTTGTGTCAGAGTTGTGTTCTCGGAATTGGCCATGTCCAGTACAATGGCCATAATTTCGGGCCGGTGGTCTTGTGGAACGAATTCTTCAATGGCACTTTCAGCGTCGTTTAAAACACGCAAGAGAAATCCTCTCATATCAATATTCAATGGTTCGAGTGCCTCTTTTAACATTTCAATGTTTCTTCGCCCAACATTTTCTTCAATGGACGATAAAATGCGTTCGTAACGCGATGGACGTATGATAACTGGTGGTTGTCCAGAAGCGCCACCACCACTGTCAAAGACCAGTAGATATTGGTGTCCACGGACATTGATAGGAACAGATGGTGTTCCTTGGTCACGGGCCCTTTCAATAAACGCATTTGTCATAGGGTCGAAACATTTCCAATCGTCCAATTCAAATTGATTGTACTGTTCCATGACATGAATAGCCAGTGTTTCGTGTCCTTTTGAAATTAAGTAATCGTTAAATTGATAAGGCCCATGCTCCGTGACGTCGAAATTAGGGTCAAAATGTGTAAACAACTCCAATAATATTTTGGCGTCGGGTTCTTTTAATTCCGAAGCTAATTGCGAAATGACTTTGCACATTCTTTCCCATCGAAAAGGTCCTTTGAATTGCCATTGAAAGCGTGTCTTTGAAATTTCTTTAAATTGTGGTATTGTCAAGTCCGTTCGAACATAGTTAATTTCTTCAAAAACGCCATCAATTTCTTGATATAATTTTTCATTTTCTGCCATAAATAAATCTGTTCCTATTTCGACAATTTGTTGCGTTTGTGAAGGTTTGTTGTCCTTGAATAGAACGCGCCCGGGTCCGTGTGGAATAATCTGGCGTACGGAATCGCCTATGTACGCGTATATGGGCGATTCGTCGGGTAAATTTGACAAACGAATTCTAGTGCTGCAGCCCCCCGTGTCACCATGAATACGAAAATTCATTTTGCCTGTCATCGGATTTCCAAACAATTCTCCAAAACTGTTTTTCAACGCTACCGGCACTAAGGACGGTTCATTTACAAACGCTTTCAAACTGCGGTCATTTTCCTCGGTACAGTCAATCCACGAACCACTAAAAAACCATTGATACTTACGCGACATTGTTTATCAAAAAGATTATGCTTGTTTTAAATACTCAGTATTCACTACTTATTTGATTTTTAGAATAGGTCACCACCATTTTAGAATAGGACGACCCTCTTTTGTAACGGCTCTTTTTTCTAACCCATTTGGTCGCCGTTTGATGTTGTCTGGAAGTGTGTCACTTTCTTGTCTAACCCATTCTAATTCTTCAGTGGACCAGAATATTTTGTGGTCATTTTCATAATATTCGACCACGTAGGTTAGTAGTTCGCCGTCTTTCGCCATATAGGTTACGATAGCGCCAAGAACTTTAGGAACATGTAACGGTCTGATAGAACAACGGCGCAACAATCCCTCCGAATCAAAGCCGTCACGTAAATGAAACGCTTTATGCTTGTTCAAATGTGGTATAATAGCGGCCAATGAAGTAATTTCACAGGCGTCTGTATGGTCCCATTTTTTTTCGGAACTGTTGTGGTCGCACGGTTGGCAACCTTTGACTCGTGGTACCACCGGTGCACATTGATTGCCGACATACATTCGTTGCAAATCAATGTTGGGAGACCATCGCATAGGAAGAATTTTTTCACCACAACAAGACCACACACCGTCTTCTTGAATGTATCCAGGATGTTGAAAGCATTGTAGACAACCCATGGACGTTAATAAATTAAAAGCTTCACCACATGTCACACACATGTGTGGTTTGGTCGTTTTTTTAAAGACTGACTCGACTTGTTCGGCGTCTGCATACAAAGTGACTGGCGGTAAGCGTAATCCAGGTCTTGCCATTTTACCCTACAAAATGCGAACATATATAGTCGTAAATGGAAATATTCGTGCGCCGTGCGGGAAAAACAATAATCACCAATGTCAAATACGAAGAGGAAAAAGGTGTACCAGCTACCATTTTAAAAGACTGTTTGCATCACCAAATGGAATTAGATAGTTACGAGACATTTGTCAAACCAGGAATAATCATCCGGCAAACGCCCGACGAAATCTGTGGGTCGCGAACGACAGGAACAAAAGTCTTTTCGTTCAAGACAAACACCACATTGCGTCATTTCATTATCGATACCAATAAATTATTCGCGTTTGATTGCGATGGCAGAGTTCATATATTTCACTTTAATGGTACTACACCAGAAATCCACACAATTAGAAAACCACTTGGTTGGTGTATTGTGCCCAACACACGAATCATGGTTACGTGGAACGAACTGAGTTTATGTGTGTACGACCCAGATACAACGACGAATAAAACTTTGCGCAAACACAATGCACGAGTCACTGCGGCACAATCTGCAACAGCAGTCGTCGCGACAGGAGACTCTATAGGACATCTTTGTTTATGGTTTGTTAGCTCGTGGAAATGTTTCCATGATATTAATGTCGGAGAAAGGATTGACCAGATTATTTTAAACGAATCAACGGTATGTGTACGAACAGCGACTCAAATCAAAGTGTACAACATTACCTCGGGCGTCCTCGATTTTTGCGTAAAAAATCAGGTTTTCAAATCCTGTCAATTTCATCCAATGGGAATATTAGTTGCAAGAGATAAATCTGTGGATTTATATGATGCAGAAGGAACAGAATTATTGACATTTGAACATAAATGTTCAAAATTATTACAATCCGTAGGTTCGAGATGTTGGAGTCTTGAAAACGACCATTTGATTGAACTTGAGATAACACGCGCTATTGTACAATGGAAAGAAGACTGTTTAACCTGGATTCAACAACCTCAATTTCCATTTTACCACACTTGGCCCACCTCTCGATATATGGATGTTTTTGCCATGTCTGTTAATGAATGGGCACCAAAAATAAAGTTATGGGACCCTCCTAGACAATGGTTTCGACATCATGAATTACGAAATGCTATTTGGAAATACGCAGTCGATAATGATGTGTCAATCGCTCATTCTTGGTCCTTTTTATCAGACATACGTCCGTGGATAGAGATGTGTAGGGGAAAAATCATAGAGTTGACAACCAATTACGACTTTTTACCACATACAATCAACCTTATAGAACATATATATAGAAAAGTGGACTTGAAACACGAAAATATATTAAAATGGTGTTGGTATCATCACGAACAGGTACGTATGAGAAGCATTATCATATTGCTGGCAGAAATGGACAATGATTCGCGTTTTATTTCATTACTCGACGAACCAAATATAACATCGCATACCATTCTATGCGTGTCAATACATGCCATTTTACAATGGCTACATGATGGGCACGTCGATATGATGATAAAATGGTTACATGCCTATCACCAACAATATAGTCCTACAAATACAACGCGAAAAATATACAATGCCATTGTCCACTACATATTTTTACACATTGAAGAAGATACTTGCGATATCCCTTTACCACATTCTGGCACGTGGAAACAAAAAACAAGACTTTTTCCATCGGACATTGGAAAATTTGCAAAAACGTCCTTTCTCTCCGGGTTTATTACGTCAGTGGAATTAAAAGAAAATAGAGAGGACGTAGTATACTGGAAACCAATAACCAGAACAAGAGAATGTTTGTTGATAGAAACACCCCTTTTATGGGAATTCCATCATAAAAGGGGCCCACACACCATGTTCGAATGTGCTTTATTCGTGTTAGACGACGATATATGGTCAGGCCAAAATAAAGTTGTCCCTTGGCAGTGGTTTAATTCTGATGTCGGTGCATTCATGAGTCGTGGATTGCTTATATCTGTATTTGACAAAGCCATGCGAATAGAATACGCTACCTGGGACGATACTGGTGCATCTATTCACACTTCTTCAGACACAGACATCCGAGAAGACGACAATTTGCCGATTGAAATTGAAAAAAGCGAATGGGCCTACAAAGAAGATTGTGCTTATGACCACGCACCTTTAAAATTGAAAATATGTAACATCATTGCCAAGAATAAAGTCCATGTCAATTTAGACTACTGTTTTCGTATATTAAAATGTTGTCAAGCCGACACAATCGCTATTGAGCATTCTTGGGATATGTCTATTCCTGTGACCGCGGCCGCTCATCATCATAATATTTTTTTAGTTGGATTTGAAAATGGCAATATGTTGGAATTTGAGAGCTTATCTGATTTTAATTATCCAAGTCGTTCATTCAATAACCATTCCACAGCCATTTTATCGATATATATTTACGATGAAAAAGCCATTTCTATCTCGGAATATACCATGTCCTTTTGGTGTCTGACTACCGGAACATGTTTGAATTTCTTCGAATCAAAACAACAATATTATGACATTGTCCCATACGTTCGAGCAACCTGTTGGGTTATAGAATGTGGAGATTATATGACTGCAACCATTTGGGATATCGAAGACACCATTCCATTAAAACAGTTGCAGTTGCCATGTGTCCAGCGACCTTTTACGACCCATCTTCAACATGGGTTATCGGTCTTGGTTGCAGATGAAAAAATTATTTTGTGGTCGGAAGAAAAGGTCGAACAACCCATTGAATGCTCGGTAGAAGGCTTAATACTAACTGTTACAGCGTCTGAACATGGTATTGTCGGGGCAACATCTAGACAACGACTGTTTACGATGAATTTTGAAACGCACGAAATGTCCGACTGGTCTTCAGAGACGAACATAAGTACAATAGCACTATTGTCCAAAACTAATTTTATTGTCACCGGTGACAAACGTGGTAAATTATCCATATGGAATTTGGACAGTCATGAAAATGATTATTCAATGACTATTTCCCACACACCAATTGAGAAAATTTATATACAAAATATGTTTGCATTTGTCGTACACCCGCATCACATTAAATTGGTATCCATTGTTCAAGATAGATGTGTTCTGTCTTGTAATGTCGTTTTCAATATGATGACGTGGTCCACTCGGTGGAAAACAAGAGTCATGCAGTCTCTGGAATCTTACATTCGTCCCATTGTTATGGAATGTTTAAAAACGAGACATGGATTATCAACAACCATGGATTTATTAGAACAGTGCACTGAAGAATATTCACATCGACCAATGTGGTGTTCGGACGACATCGTCGAACATTTATTAGAATTACCCCTCAGAACTTCAAAACTTGTTTTGAAAAGACTTATTTCATTTAAAGGTCCACGGATTGATTGTCCCATCTGTGGTGATGCCAATACCAAAGATTCCGTTTCTTTTATAACCACATGTCATCATCGTTTTCACACGGGGTGCATTGCTGAACATATACGTAAAACACCGGAATATCATAACGAAATGCAAATATCATACGCACTCGCCGTAGATTTAAAATGCCCAACATGCAGAGTACCCTTCAAATCAGAACAGGTTAAAATTGACAATATTTTATCATGCACATAATTCATTTAAAATTGACAATCATGCACATAATTGAACAAAGATGACAACTATCAAATCCAATGTTTTTTATGATTATAATCATAGTATATAAGAGCTGAACAAAAGACAATTTCAATGTCTTCAAGTAAAACCACAAACAAAGTGTCGAACGAACAAATCCAATCTAATCAAGAGGTCCCGTCTAACATAAACTGGCATGAGAATTACATTCGTACCAAACTGTATGCCCATCAAGACAGTAGTGTGGACCAGAGCGCATATGACGCCCTTGTTGTCAGTCTTCTACAACCCTCTCGAAAAAACACTTGCTTAAAATAAATTTGAGTTTTTAATAAATATAAAATTGAACAAAGTTAAGAATAAGTAAATATTTAGTTACAGTACATGTATTTTAAAAAAAAAATGTCGTTAACTCCTACTACCGTCACACACGCATTAGACGTTCCTACTTTTTACAAACAACATGAACAATTTTGGCACATGTTGACATTTTTATTTACCGAATACAAGAATCAGACCGTCTGGAAACAATTGCATCCCGAAACATATAGTAAAATGGCGATGCAACTTGAAAAAGTCATCAATGGCCTTAGTTCGGAACAGCATTTGTTAAACAGGAAAGAATTATTTTTCCACGCCTATTTTGTCATTGTTGAAATGACACGACGAAATCAGACTGTTGCAGAATGGATGGGCTCATCCTCATCTGAATTTTTGACATCAATGCACAATATGTACCGTATTCTCTACACTATTCAAAGTCACCTTCCAAATTTGCCTCTGTTTGGACATCCGCATGAAAACATTCGGAGGATAAATTGACACGGAGATACTATAAAGTAACCATAATATAAAATAAATAATGTGGACTCCCGGACCATCCATTTCTGTAGCTTCTTCTAAAATATATTCCTACACACATAACAAAAACAATATGACCGTTTTACTGTGTCCCATCGAAAATTCCAAAGTATGTGCGTACATGAGAGTCATTAATGCAGGTTCCAAAGACGAAGATGCTTGCGTACCCACCGGTGCAGCACATTTTATCGAACACATGTCCTTTCGCATACAAAACGGTAAAATCTGGTCGCTCGCATCCAAAGGAGACGTCATCAATGCGGAAACAAACATGGATTCCACGCGTTTCTACGTGATACACTTACCACACCAGACTAAAGAAACCATTCAAATCGATGCCGAACGATTTTCAACGAACGCAGTTCCAAAAGACAAAGTCTCTGTCGAAAGAAACGCAGTCATGAATGAATTAGAGCGTGGCGAGCGAGCGAGCAATAAAATGTTTCGCATGACTTCTTCTGTGGCTATTTTACAACATCCTTACCATCACGACACAATAGGGACGCGCTTTGACGTCAACTCTACACAAGCTGAAGATATGGAATATTTTCGAAAAAAGTACTATGTTCCCAACAATACCACCCTTATTTTTTGCGGCGCAGTAGATTGTGAAAACACTTTGAATCATGTCGATGAGCATTTTGGACACATTCCTCCGACTCCTTTGAAGATACAACACACACCAGAGCCCGAACAACAAGGTAAACGCATGTCGCAACTAAACATCCCTGCTCCCTGTCCAATGATATGTTTAGGATTTCGACAACCAAAGGGTTCGACGAAAGAATCCATTGTATTACAATGTATATCGCGATTATTATGGCACAACTCTGCCGGATATGCTCAAACACTCATACAAAACAATATTTTACACGACGTTTCAACATATTCGCCTAGACAACTTAACCCATACATTTGGTTCTTTCATGGGACTCTGAATAAGTATAATAACCCACAAACCAACCAACAAAACTTAATGACGGCAGAAAAACACATGTTACAAGTGTTAAACAATTTTGTTTCACATAAAATACCTGTGCATGAGCTTGACATACTTAAATCAAGTATTCAAGACAATTGGAACAAAATAGAATCGGCCACGGATATGATGAACGAATTGGGACGTGGTGCGTCGATAGGAAACTGGAAAGACATTCATGATAGAAAAATCGTGTTGGAAACCATTGTTCCCGAAGACATACAAAAAGTTGCTCAGGCCGTCTTCAGAGAACAAAATTTAACCACCACATTTGTAAATCCCACGAACACGCCACAACAAAAATACACGCCCACCGATATTGCGTGCAGTAAACTAACACTATCGCCTAAAATACCGTTAAAACTAACGAGTAGTCAAAAAGACTGGTCAACCGAAACAGCTCAAAGCACAACAAACGTACATTGTCCAAGAGCATCATATCCAAGAATCACATTAACCGCACGATTTTCGCCGGCGTTTTATGACCAAGCATCGCTATTGGTGTCTGTTTTAAAAAATCAAGAAACAAAAATTCCTCATACCACTTGTACGTTCTATAACGACCATGAATTTATACACATGGCCATCGATTTACCACAAAACAACTCCATTTTACAATCGTCTGTACAATCAATGTTTCAACAACGGTGGCTAACCCCATCGTTAAAGCAAGTCGATTTACAAAAACGTCTCATGTCTGCCGAATTGAATTCTCTGCACACAAACACAGATTTTCAGTTGAAAAAACATTTTATAACGTCACTCTTTGAAAAAACAATTTATAATGTTCCTATTTCTGTTCGTGCTAACAGAATAGCTGCACATAATTACAATGATATGAAACGTTTTCACGAAAAATGGATAAACAGAGAGAATACGATAGTCACAATGGTCACGTCAACGCCACAGATAGCCTCTATCATTCAAGCGGAAGTTTCAGGCAGTGTCGGTGAGAATGCGACTTTGGAATGGAAAGCTTTGCCTCGGCAGCAAAAAAATATTCGACTAAAGTTTCCAAACCTCAGCTCGTTCAAAGTACTGATGGGCCAAACCGTGCAATTAAAACCCAACTCTCTGGACCACATTGCACTGAGATGTGCCGTAGAAATATTAGGCGGTGGCATGACAGGAAGACTCATGCATGTCGTTCGCGAACAGCGTGGATTAGGAACATATGGCATCTACGCCAATTTGCAAGTTATTAGCGCCAAAACACCGTCCATATTTTCCATTAAAGCTACATTTAGCCCCAATTCAATCGACGAAGGTCTCCAATGTGCAGAAGACATTCTCAAACAGTGGCAAGAAAACGGTGTCACAGCCTCGGAACTAGAAAACGCGAAAGACCGCATGTTGGGAAGAAGAATTATAGCTGCAGACTCTATAGACGAATTGCACGACATGTTATTGCCACACGTTTTAGAAGGAAAGCCGCCAGAACAAGAATTTTTCGAATTTAATTCCAAAATTAAATCATTGACCTTGGAACACGTGAATAAAATTATAAAAACACATATCAATCACAACCAATTGGTACATATCGTAATAGAGCCTGAAAAATGACTATTTATATAGTTATACCAAAATAAAATGGAACAGTTGATATCTATATTTAATAACATGGATATTAAAGAAAATAGACCAACGGTAAACGATGCCATACAATACGTGTTATTAGAAAATACTCGCGTCAAAAAAGAAAAGAAACAGGTCCAAGAACAATTACTCGCATTCGAAAAAGAAAATAAACAAGTCCAAGAACAATTACTCACATTCAAAAAAGAAAATATACGATTATTATGTGAATTACGACGTCTACAAGAATTGATGGTCTATCAAAGACACGTTCTCCCAACGTGGGTTAAATAAACAACCACGTAAACGAAAATGGACATTTTTTGGATACGAAATGTGCCACTCGTATTGATGTGGTTGCTTTTCAGATTGGCCAAATCGTTTATTGTCTTCTTGTTTCAGACCAATAGGAACCAAACATTTCAATATCAAATATTTACATTTTTTATCATACTTTGCGTACATATCTCCTTGTAACAACCGAAATAATTTTTCTTGACACATTTTAGCCGTATCATTTTCAGAAAATAAATGATTGTTTGTTTCTTCACACACTTCGCGAACGATTGTATCGATTATAGTTTTATCACAGGGTTCAGTTTTACCTCCAATGTCTGACCATTTGTTCTTGCATTCGCGTAATAACATCCATTCCTTATCGTTGTCCAAAGTGTACACAATTAATCCAGCGGCACGCACGGGATTTCCACGAAAGGTAAATGTTGGACGTTCCATAATGCCTATTTAAGCTAAGCTTTATACTTCAAATGGCCGAAGATTTAGCAATTGACGTTGGCATACCTGCAGACACTGACGAATTCCACACATTTGTATCATGTGTCAACAACCTATTAGAACACGGATGTACTTACGGGAAAGGTGTTACAGATAATATTTGTGAAAAATGTGAAAAATCAGACCTTCCCATTGCGAAAAAAGTGTTGCGTGAATGTCGCAGAGTCGCGAAAAACACGTCACGCATACGTCCGTCAAAACTAAAGTGGTGGCAAACATGGGAAAATTCTAGCGTTCCAAGATGGCCAGGAAGGTCACCATCGCCCCAACAAACTAGAAAACGACCCATGTCACCCATGTTTCGAAAAAAACAATCGAGACAAGACCGTAGACAAGACCATAGACAAGACCGTAGACAAGACCGTAGACAAGACTACCAGGAATATCGCGACTACCAGGACCGGCGTCCACGAGAACAAGGTCGTCGTAAACGTGCACGTGCCCAACGCAGAGAGCATCCGTACAAACGTCCCAATGAAGAACGCCCCAAACGTCCAATGTCCCCACTGTTTCAAAAAAAAGACGTCAAGATAAATAAGAGACGTAGATATCGTTGAGACAAGTTTTTTTAATTAAATCCACATAAGAATCAGCATTCTCTGAATGTTGTTTCACTGTCAATAAATCAAAATTATTTTCCCATACGTAGGCATGGTCTACCGTAGATATGGCCAAGTGTGTACACTCGTGAATCAACACGAGAGCTTTAGACATATCTTCCATCTGTTCGTAATAATGATTGACTGTGAATATCGAATCCGGATACATTTTTGTAAGTACGAAAGCAACTGGAACAGTTTTAAAAAACACAGGTATTCTAGTTTTTTGAACGTCGAATATCTTAGACTTGTGAATGCACGTTTTTACCTTGGACATTTGTTCGTCAAACAACGGATAGTACATTGCAACACAATCTAGAAGACCATCTGTAATTGTAGTCATATTCTTATTGGGTATGGCGTGCGGGACATACCGCAATTGCATAATGGACACGCACTGAAATATAACGTAAGAACTCCATGTCACCGAAAACAATGATAACGCAAAAATAGAGCGTGAATCTTTATGTTTTTCGTTACATTTAAATGTACCAACGGTAAATATAATAGAAAATATACTCATAAAGAATATCCATTCAATAGACATGTACAATAGTATTAAAATATATAAATATATACTATACCGTTAATTATGGATTTTATGTCGAAGCTTTTATTTGCCACAGATACATTGTCATTTGTATACATACGGCAGAAAATATCCATAATGCAGAGATATACGACCATTTTTCGCCGACAAATATTAGAATAAACATTAAGAAAAATGCCCATATGCTAAAAAGAGGGACAGCGGCATGGTCTTTACAACCAACGCTTAATAAAAATGCGTAGCAAAATATATAACACATTAAGATTGGTCCACTCTGATATGGGTCTAATTCGTTGAAATGATTTGAGACGATAACGGTCGACATAATAAACTGACACAACGGCAACCACATTGACCTATTTAGAAGTCTCTAAATAGGATGTCTGACAATGCAAGCTGGACTCATTTTTATTGCAGGAACTGCTGGAAGAGTTGTTGTGCATTCCGCAATAACACCCATAGTTAACTCAACATTGACACTCATCACATCGCTAAGAACAAGCTCAAATACCGTCACACTACAAGATGTTATCGATAAACATGACATACCCGCCACCCTTCAAACTATCGAATCGACCTGTGTCGCACTTAAATGTGACAAAGAACCGCTGAAAACGGCCGCCAGTCATGTTGTCGATACTATCTCCAATATTCATAAATTAATGACCAGAATTGCTGACATTACTGCCTCACACAATGCTGGATACATTTCCAGGTGGAGGACATTGGTATTGGACCATGAAATATCAAGATTAGAAAGTCTGATGACCATATTGCACCAACGATTTAAATTAATGTGTGACATACGTTCGGTAACTGCTTGACCCGAAAATTCCAAAAATATTTTCAACAATCCTAACGCGTTAGACTTCTAAACCGTTAGAGGTCTAACGCGTTAGGATTTTTGGAAAATTTTTCAGCAACTTTTTCTAAACCGTTAGACTTCTAAACCGTTAGACTTCTAATGCGTTAGGATTTTTGGAAAATTTTTCAGCAACTTTTTTCTAACGTGTTAGACTTCTAAACCTTTAGACTTCTAACGCGTTAGGATTTTTGGAAAATTTTTCAGCAACTTTTTTCTAATGCATTAGACCTCTAACGGTTTAGACTTCTAACGCGTTAGACTTCTAACGCGTTAGGATTTTTTGAAAATATTTTCAGCAACGGATATCAACATGAACAAAATGACCCTATAACTATTGTACATATATATAAAAATGTCACAACTCAACCGACCAACGATGTCAATCGACACAAATTACATTCCACAGCATCCAGACTGGGTACCATTGTCAAACCCCGAAGAAACGACGGTAAAAAAAATAGAGAAAGAAACGCTAGAGAGTGAAATAACGCTAGAGAGTGAAATAAATTTAGTAGAGAATATTCAAAAAATAACTTTTGACGACTTGTCAAATGATAGTATATTAAACCATTAATTTTAGTTATAAATAATGTCTACCTTTTCTACTTTTGTATTGCCCAAAGCTATTGAACAATTTTTGGCGACTGAAACAGAACAGCAAGGTGAACAAAAAACACCCAACAGTGGGTATGACGAAGAACGTCTGATTGACACGGACGCCGGGGAAGAGTGCGACGACGAATTTACGTTGATTGAGGAGTGTTGTTATGCCGCTTTAAACCAAAACATTATGTTAAAAGTGATGTTCACTGATAAACACGGCAGCGCAGAAATTGATAAATTTATCAAGCTTTGTGGTGGGAAAGATTTCAGCGAACTTCCAAACATAGAATTTTCCATTCCAAACATAGAAAAATCCACACCGATAAATAGAAGGCTGTCGGACAGAACTACGGCGCGTAAATATTCATTGCTTCAAATTGGCCCGAATACCGACGAAGTACAGACCAAACTATTGAATTATTACGACGGCGTTATGTATAATTATGTATTGCTCGGAATGCCCGGTACAACCAATTCTAAGAAAGCCTTTAAAGAACTTTGGAACGGCGCTATTGTTGATGAACGTTACATTGTGGATACGGCAAACGGTGACGGCGCTTTCAAGTTTAAAATGTCCGCCATTGAATCTAGATTGTCCCAGTCAGTTGTCAAGCAAGCGTTTGGAGAAGTCGGTGAAGGTCGTGCTCAAAGGGCCCTATGTGTTGCCCGCATAAAAGAACACGTGGCGTGTATTGGATTTCGAAATCTGTGTGGACGCGCGAACGCCCTATTCATTCCTGGTAAACAAATTGCACATCTTATCGCAGCGGATACGAGGGGAGCTAATTTCCAAACAGCCTTTGGCGTGGCCCAAAAAATGTTTCCAAGCATTGTAACAGATGATATTCAGGGTTCTGTACAAAGCATGCTATTATATATGCCCGAATTAAATAATGAAATAGATGCTGTCGTCGAAACGTACGTTAAATTGATGAAAAACAATGGGTTGATATTTGGCACCGATGGGTTATCCAACGGTGGAAGAGTCCAAGTTACTCAAAAACAAATCGAAGACGGGTATGGATTTATTCTAAAAGTGTGTCACGCAGCATTTGACGTGCCGATTGCATTTTTCGTTTCCGGAGGCCCAGGAAATTGGGAACCACAGTGGTTTGACGGAAAGTTTAAACAATTGACAGATGGTGAATATGCACGCACAGATGAGGAGGCTAAAAAAACTGCATATAAGGCTTTTGATGACAAAATGGCAGCTGCTTTCAAAAAGTGGCTTATAGAAATCGAAACAAAAAATATCGACACTTCTCCGGCGTACGATGTCGTGGGAGGTCGTTTTTCGCGCGGTGTAAGTCAAGAACACTTTAATAAAGAATCATATCATGAAGAGGGTATGGATAAGGGATGGAAAGTTACTATGAATAGAGATAGTCTTACATTATAAATAATCATTTAATAGTATAAAATTATTTAAAGAATAGTACAATTGCACGGGTCTTTACGTCTATTTTGTTCTATAAATTTTGGGTCTGCGAATGGTGCGGGTTTTAAATCTAACGGAGTTTCGACTTTAGGATGTCCTGGTCCATCGTATTCTGTTTTATTTGTTGCGTTTGGCCCTGGTTTAAATTTTACCGCCAAAGGGCCTTGTTTCTCAGAATATGGTGTAAAAAAATATAACTTTATAGTGTAGACATTATAACAAACCTTAAAATATATTATTTATTTTTTTATCTAAAAAAGAAACCCGTTGACGAGGTTGGTTTCCGTGTCTCTCTTAACGCCTTGTACTACAACAAGTCCCGAATCAAACCCAAAATGGTCTTGCAAAGCCGATACGACCGCTGGTGTCCCGAAAAATTCATGCGTGGCAACGTTATCGTTTTCAATCCCGTGGGCCAGCGTGATGCATGGAACATTTTCGATGTACATATCTTGAAACCCGGGTTCCAACAGAAAACTGAACACGGCGGTGCATGGATACTCTGTTGCTTCACCAAGGTCTTTCGGGAACGTCCAGCGTCCGTTGTGAACCACCGGATGCCACGGCGTAGCCATGAGCGTTCCATATTTGACAAGTGTAGCGGTTTGACACGGTGTTTTGACGACACAGACGACTTTGGCCGGCCCTCTGCGCGTTTCCACAATGTCGTCCTTTTGAATGTCTTGACAAGCTTTGTGAGAACTATCCGACATCTTGACGCGACACGCGCCTGCGAAACATGGCCCGGAAGCCATGTTGTAGCTTCTCATCGACTCGAGTTCGTCTGGTGCGACTCTGCCAGCAGCACGCGCTCTCGAAACCACAGCCGCACGATGTGTGGGCTTGGGAGCCGGCAATGCGTTAAACGCTGTGTCGAGGGTATCGCGCATCTTTTGGAAGGTTTCCCCGCCGTATTCTTGGATACCTTTGTCCAGAAAGTTGTTGCATGTCTGTGTCCAATGCGCGAGGGCCAGAGAGGGTAAATAATGCCGTCCCCAGCGACGATAATTCTCGGGCTCAATGGCTTCGCGCACTTGACCATTCAAATCTTCCTGCAACTTGGGGTCGGTCACGGCTCCCACGAGTCCATTCAAATAGCCGCGTGCACGGTCACACTCAATTTTGGCGAGTTTAGAGCATTCGGGAATGCCCATAGCGACCATTTGACGGTCTGCGGCAGCAGGTCTTTCCGCAAGAGCGGTAACTTCCACGTCCAGCATGGTGACTGTAATGGGCTTGTCGCATTCGATGAAAATGTCTCGAGACTGGCCTTTGGTGATGCGTCCGACCGGCAGAAAGTACCCCCACGACGTCTTTTCGGCTTCAGACAGGTCTACAGTGCCCTCCGTTTCAATCGCAAGTCTGAAATGTTTTGTCGTGGACGTGCACAGATTTGCCATAGCGTGCACAAAGATGGTGCCCACGAGTCCAATACCTGGAATAAACGAGTATGAGCCTTGTGTGACACGTGCCAAATTGAGCAGCAGCGCCGTGTTAAGGTTGTACCCAAAGCCGAACGTGTTGACAACAATGTCGTCGCGACCGTCCAGAGCTTTCTTGAGCTCGTGAACTTCACCGCGAGGAGGGCTGCGATTGGGCTGGCCGTCGGTCAACAGAAAGACGGTACCGCCTCTAGGCAATTGTTCGAGCCCGAGACGAAGACCGTCCCAAATGTTGGTACTGTTTTCGGCGTCCATGCCGGCCAGTTTAATCTTGATACATGCCTTGCCGCCGGCATCCATACAGCGCGAAGGCATGAGAACACGTGCTTCCGTCGAATAAACGACCAGAGAAACCTTGTCTTGTGGACGAAAGCCTTCAAGACAAGTGAGAATGGCATGTTTAACAACGTCCAAAATACTGAAGCCGTCGGATTCACCCGAAGAAACTTCGGTGGCCATTGACCCGGAGATATCAATGACAAACGCGACGTCGAGGGGGGCTGCTTCACCGTCCGGCGTCCACAAAGTGACCTGTGTCATTCCGGCATGCGTACGCGTCGTAACAGTGACTGGTTCGTCTTTGGCGACTACCTCTTCGGTCTTTGAAGAAGAAAGTTCTTCGATCAAATTTTTAAGAGTATAGTCTGTGACCAATTGATCAATAGACATGGCTTGTCGCGTGATTGGTGACTTGCCATTCATGCTGATGGCTTGTTCGATGGCGCTGCGTTCATACGTATGACCATCAGGTGCTTTGACGGGGTCTACCATGATTGACAGTGTAATTGGACATTTAATCGATGACAAAGTTATACTAGACATATTGTTTAGAATTAAATATTGTTTAGAATTAAACGTTTATGTAAAAATATATGTACAGTCTATTCTAATTATGTTCAAGAAATTTCTCAAGAAATTTCTTTGTTTATTGATTTAAACTGGACCTAATAAAAATATCTACTACGAATACCATTACCATTACGACGATATTGATAAACAAAAAAATCCATATATTTTCTGGTACGTCCATTGCAATGAAACACGCCAATGAATTCAAAAAACAATAGCTATGAAAATATGAAACGACCATCTTCCACACGCGCTGTCTTATGTTCCACATACAAACAGAAAACGTTAAAAAACACATATTGTAAAACATACAAATTAAGACAGACAACCATGTTCCAGGAATTCTTAAGAATACTTGGAGCCAGATACCCGCTGTATGCATGCAACTGGCCAATAGTCCCATTCCTATCAGGTCTGCAGAAGTAGGCATGGCGACGTTTCTTAAAGGAGGCTTGAGCAGTTCATGGTTAAAGGGATGGTTGCATATTTCACACGTGAGTCGGAGGCTAGTATCTATCCATTTCTGAGCACAATCGAGGTGAACCCATTTCACAGAACCGTCGCAGTTGCACACCGTTATCAGATTATCTGGTTCGTAGCAAATACGACAAGTCATTGACAACATGAAAACCGACTATATATTATCATTTTTTAAAAACAATGTCACAAGAAAGAAGAAAAGAGAGTGCGAAGGATGCACCGCCCGCACCTAAAGAATTAACATCGGTACTGGTATGGTTAGAAAATAATGTGCGCAAACCACTGGAGGGAACCTGGTTTGACCGATGGGTTGCTACACCCGCAAAAGAGTTCTACGTTACAGCAAAACGTTTAGAGTAATATTAAAATTCTATTTGTGTATAATAATATTTAGGACGACCATTACTACGCATGGGGTTCTGTTCCATGGGAATGACTTCATTTGATTGCCTTGTTCCTTTGTTGACTCTGACCGCTTTTTGGGGGCACCATTCACTAATTCTTTTTATACAATATCGATTACATTGAGGAATCGGAAGTAAGCAACAACTAATCGTTGAAACCCATGAAACCGATTTAAAATCTTTTTGAACTTGTTGCCATGCATCTTTCAACCATTCGGAAAAATTTTGGTCTGATTCACATTGGCCACAACCTTCACAGCTCAATTTCCAAACGAGCACGATGACAAGTGTTATAATAACGAGTCCAATTTCAATGACAAATAGTACCACGCCGAAGGATAATGTCCACAATACCTGCAAAAGTCTTCCGCAGCAATTCACGTTATTGCGAATCTTGTCCTGACTCCCTCCAAGTTCGGTGTTGATAAGCGCCTGTAACAATTTACGCTGCTGCATAACCGCTGTTTTGTATCGTTTGGACGCATTTCGTTTCGTAATCAATAACATGGCCTGTTCTGCGTTACTGTTTTGTTTTTGTCCCGCTTCAACGGTGTTGATTGTAAGTTCGAAAACATTCTCCAAAAAATTGAAGAGGCCAACCAGAAGGTTTTCGTCACTGTCGTCCGCTTCAATTTTTGCCAGGGTTTGTTCATCTTTTACAAAATCTAATTTATCGCGTTGCCACTTTTCCAATAAAGCTATAAATTTTTTATTTGATTTATACCACTCTTGCGCTTGTTCCGAAATTTGGTTTTGTAATTTGTTAAATTTAGTTGCAACATGTATCATGGGCGTTTTCAAGTTCGAAGTGTATCTTTCGCAGCCGCAAAAATACACGACAAGTTGTAGAAATCTTCTACTGTGAATATAATTTAAATATTTTGAAAAAAACCTTATGAGAAGTAACCCGTAAACAACAAAGACTGCAACGGTCGTGTATTTGGAGTACTCAGTATAATGGATTTCAACTTCACTGATTTTTGTAAAATTGGGGTATATGTCAGTGTAAGCCGGTGGTAATGGACCGTCGTCTGGCAAAAATACCGAATCCGAAAGACCAAGTCCTAAATATACCGAGCTCAATAACGTAACAGCAAAACTAAAGAACGACCCAAAAAATATGAAAACAATAAAATTAAAGTCGGCATTAAAATTAGACAATTCTGACGTTTCAAATTGTCTGCTTCGAGTACCGTCATCACATTCTTCACAAAGATGTGGATAGATTCCTGCTGCAAATCTCGCTTCTATCTGATTAATGTGTATGGACAAGAAAAAAGACTCTAATACTGCTACGATGGCACACAAAGAACTTACGACCGAAGAGACGACAAAAATATGTTTTTTCCATTCAGGTTGCCCATCGGTGTTTCCCAACAAAGAACCAAAAGCGCCCAGTGCCATACCCAATGTTAATGTGGACACCAAAGCCACTTGGTTTACCATTTGTGTGTAATCCGATAATATGGACGATATGCGTTCTTCCATTTCTTCGCGCAATTCTACTAATGCAAAAATATTGTCAAAAAGACCTTTCTGTACCAAATAATGCATTTCCAGTACCGAAATATTGCTGATTAATTTATCTCTCGTTGCTTGTTTGGCGGTATTGTATACTGCG
>Ga0206126_10001395_pt1 | contig 29213 bp, 26 predicted proteins | sample Helgoland_Spring_5_FD_148621 | JGI IMG/M metagenome (GOLD analysis project Ga0206126, IMG submission 148621) | Pelagic subsurface seawater microbial communities from Kabeltonne, Helgoland, North Sea - Helgoland_Spring_Bloom_20160412_1 | ecosystem: Environmental > Aquatic > Marine > Epipelagic ...
TAAAAAACCCTCGTATATGTTCAACACCCTTAATTAAATAGAAGAAATTAAAAAACCCTTTGTCTACAAATCCAACATGATCACAAAAATCATTTTCTTTTAAAAAGTAGTCCCCTTTTTTGTAATGTTTTGTGACAAGAGACTTTGAAAAAACCAACCATTCTTCTTCTGTAAAATTTATAAATTCAGTTAATGTCTCTTTAATGTTATTTTTCATCATCTAAAAAAAAGGTGATTTGTTTTCCTGTAAAACAGGTTTTGTTTATTTTCTTAAATCTAACTTGAAACAACAAATTAATCAACTTAAAAGACCACAACATAAACTATACATCGTGTTATTTTTCTTAAAACGATCGAAACACCTTTTTTTTATTGGAATTAAACTAAAAATAAAAGGAGTTCTTTTTTTTCATGTAGTGTTTATGTATGGCTATATCACTTCTAATACATATTGTATTTTAGAAATATAATTTTTATTCTTCGAATTATACTCTAAATTCATCTTTTTAGGGAAAATAATCAAGAAAAAATTGATCTCGGTTAAGAAATATATCTGTTTTATGGCTAATTCTTTTTTAATTCGACACAGTCCTTATGGCTAATTCCTAAATGAACGGTCTGCATAAACGCAGTGGCGGCACTTAGCCGATATTGACGGTTTGTGCTTTGTTGTCCTTTCGTCATTCTTGATACAACCATCATTTACGGGTCCTTAACTTAGTACTTAGAAAAATACCACAAAAAAATTATATGTTTTACAACTTTTAATTTAACTATTTTTTTTTAATTACCAAAATGTGTAAATGTTCACTACCTAATATAAACCTCCCTCCAAAGAACCTATATGTAAACTCCCCCAACCAAGATTACGTATAATAAATTAACCCATTGATTATGAACAAAGTATTTGACCAATCCGTAAGATTCTTACAATTAGCAAGTGAACAGTTAGGAGTAACCTACCAAGAGCTCAACGTATGGATCTTTTTGATTATCGAACCCATTGTTTTTGTGATCCTAGTGATTAAAATCTATCTATTAACTAAAAAACTTAAGAACTATGAGAGAAGCTAATAAACGATTCATAAGATTACTGGGGTATGTAGTGATTGTAATTGCATCCATGCAGTTTCACGATCTTTTACAAACAGCCTCCATGTTATTTTTTGGGTTTTTATGGTTCGCAAAAAAAACTCAAACAAGTGTACATAAGTCGGGATTCACCTCGTGCATCCCAATTAGGGAATCCTAACCAAGCATAGAAACCCAAATTCTTTGAAAGAATTTTGTCTTTTTTATTTCCCAAAAAAACGCAAACAAGTTTGGTTTTTTTGGGAAATAAAAAACCCACAACAAACGTTGTGGGTTTCCTTTTGCGGAGAAAGAGGGATTCGAACCCCCGGACCTGTTACAGTCAACAGTTTTCAAGACTGCCGCATTCGACCACTCTGCCATTTCTCCAGAAGTCTCATCAGATACTCTCTGAATGCGGATGCAAATATAGAAAGCTTTTTCATTTTCTGAAACAAAAAATACATTATTTTTTAAGATTTTTGAATATCGTTCATTAGCATACCTATCTTGCTAAGAATCAATTAGTATCAAGAAAATCTATTTTTTAGAAATCATCACAAAACAGATTAAATCTGAATTTCTTATCACTAGTTTATTATATTTGTAAAATATTATAATTATATACTTATGTCATTTAATTCTTTCGGAAATTTATTAAAAGTAACAACGTATGGAGAATCTCATGGAACTGCTATAGGAGGAGTTATTGACGGTTTTCCAGCTGGATTAACACTTGACTTAGATGCTATTCAAAATGAATTAAATAGACGTAAACCAGGGCAATCTAAAATAGTAACTCAAAGAAAAGAACCCGATACAGTTGAATTTCTATCTGGAATTTTCGAAGGAAAAACGACCGGAACCTCTATTGGTTTTATCATTAAAAATACAAACCAAAAATCTAAGGATTACAATCACAACACCAATATATACAGACCTTCTCATGCAGATTACACCTATGATAAAAAATTTGGGACAAGAGATTACAGAGGTGGTGGTAGAAGTTCTGCTCGTGAAACTGCCAACTGGGTCGTTGCAGGAGCACTAGCTAAACAATTAATTGCCAACATCAACATCAATGCATTTACCTCTTCTGTTGGAGATATTTTTCTAGACAAACCTTATCAAGAGTTAGATTTTACTAAAACAGAAAATAATATCGTTCGCTGTCCAGATGAAACAACGGCAGAAAAAATGATTACCCGAATAAAGGAAATTAGAAAAGAAGGAGATACCATCGGAGGAACCATTATGTGTGTCGCACAAAATGTACCTGTTGGATTGGGAGAGCCTATTTTTCACAAACTACACGCGCAACTTGGAAATGCAATGTTGTCTATCAATGCTGTAAAAGGCTTTGAATTTGGAAGTGGGTTTTGTGGTGCAAAAATGAAAGGTTCAGAACACAATGATATTTTTAACGCGGATGGTACCACCGACTCTAATTTATCTGGAGGAATTCAAGGAGGGATCAGTAATGGAATGGATATTTACTTTAGAGTTGCCTTTAAGCCGGTAGCCACTATTATGAGTTCTCAGCAAACGATTAATTCAGAAAATGAGGTCACAGAAATTACAGGTAAAGGAAGACATGATCCATGTGTAGTTCCAAGAGCAGTACCTATTATAGAAGCAATGACTGCTTTAGTTTTAGCTGATTATTGGCTTCTAAATAAAACAAGAAAAATATAGTTTTACAGTTGTTGCTCGCGTGGTTACCAGGTAAAAACAACTTCAGTTACGATATCTAACAACTAGAAACTAGTACGGTGTGAAAAACAGGGTATACTTTATTGATATAGTTCGTGCTTTTGCCATTTTAATGATGCTTCAAGGGCATTTTATAGATACACTGTTAGAGAGTTCTTATCGAAATCTAAATTCTGAAATTTATAAGGTATGGTCTTTTTTTAGAGGAATCACCGCACCTACTTTCTTTACCATCTCTGGGTTAATTTTTAGCTATCTACTTCTAAAATCAACAGAAAAAGGAAAAGAAAATACCAGACTTAAAAAAGGGATTATTAGAGGTCTTTACTTAATTGCTATTGGATATTTCATAAGAATTAGTTTTCCTAATTGGTTCTCCGGAATTATCAGTTCCTCATTCTATGCAGTTGATGTACTGCATTGTATTGGATTAAGTTTAATAGTAACAGTCTGCATCTTTTTTATGTGTAATAAAAAAACACTGCTGTTTTCTATTATAATGCTACTGATGGGGATCTTTATCTTTGTACTAGAACCCTTGTATAGAAGTCTGGACATTGCAGATGTTCCGCTTTTTTTACATAATTATATTTCGAAAAAAAATGGATCTGTATTTCGAATTATTCCTTGGTATGGGTACACTTCATTTGGAAGTTTTATAGCAACACTATTTTATTGGACCCTTCACAAAAAGCACTTTAAAGTAATAGCGATTTCCTCTTTTATATGCTTTGGGTTAATCCTGATTTTATATTCTTCAGAGCTCCTTTTAATGGGGTATAATATCACTAAAATTAAGGTATGGAAAGATGCTGCCAATTACAACTATCTCTTTTCAAAGTTGGGCTATGTACTCTTATATTTTGCTTTTTTTTATGGCTTAGAAAAGTATCTCAAACATCCTTTCATTTTAAGAATCGGAAAAAAAACCCTGTCCTTATATGTCATTCACTTTATCCTTTTATATGGAAGCTTTTTCGGTATAGGGTTTAAAAATATCGGTAAAATTTTAACGCCGATCCAAGCAGGTATTGGCGCATTTCTATTTGTAGTTCTTACTATTTTTATCAGTTTTAACTACCCTAAAGCAACGTTGTTTCTAAAAAAAAATATCAATAAATTCTATTAATACTCCATGGATGGTATACATTAAAAAAAAAGTGAAACTAAATGTTTCACTTTTTTTTATGCTTGTCCTGTTGGTCCAAAATTTATTGGAATTGGAGGTTGTTCATAATCTTTAATTTCTCCATGAGCTTTTTCAAACTTTCTAACATTATCTACTAAAGCTTTTGTCAACCTTTTTGCATGCTGTGGTGTTAATATAATTCTAGACTTAACCTTAGCCTTTGGAACACCTGGCATGATATTGATAAAATCAACAATAAATTCTGACATTGAATGGTTAATGATAGCCAAGTTAGAATAGGTACCTTCAGCAATCTCTTGACCTAATTCAATGTTAATTTGTCCGTCTTTCTTTTTATTTTCTTCCATAAGAGTCTATTTTAAAAAGAAAAGCCTCTAAAAATTTAGAGGCTTTTCATATGAATTAAAAACTTTGTTCTATTTCATCTTTAGGGCCAACAATAATGTTATCGTAAGCTCTCATACCTGTACCTGCTGGAATTCTCTTACCAACAATTACGTTTTCTTTCAATCCTTCTAAAGTATCTACTTTACCACTTACAGCAGCCTCGTTTAATACTTTTGTAGTTTCCTGGAAGGAAGCTGCAGAAATAAACGATTTTGTTTGAAGTGATGCTCTTGTGATTCCCTGAAGAACTTGTTCTGCAGTTGCTGGTTTTGCATCTCTTGCTTCCACTAAGTTTTGATCATTTCTTTTCAATAAAGAATTTTCATCTCTTAGTTGACGCGCAGAAACAATTTGACCTGCTTTTATATTTTCGGAATCTCCAGCATTTTCAACAACTTTCATTCCGTAAATTGCATCATTATTTTTGATAAAGTCAATTTTGTGAATTAATTGGTTTTCTAAAAATAATGTATCTCCAGAATCAATAATCTTAACTTTACGCATCATTTGACGTACAACAACTTCGAAATGTTTGTCATTTATCTTTACACCTTGTAAACGATATACTTCTTGTATTTCATTTACCAAGTATTCTTGTACTGCAGAGGGTCCTTTTATTCTTAAGATATCCGAAGGAGTGGTTGCTCCGTCTGATAAAGGCATCCCTGCTTTGATAAAGTCATTTTCTTGAACTAAAATCTGATTAGACAGTTTTACTAAATACTTACGAATGTCTCCAGTTTTAGATTCAACGATAATTTCTCTGTTACCACGTTTGATTTTTCCAAAAGAAACAACACCATCAATCTCTGAAACAACAGATGGATTAGAAGGGTTACGTGCCTCAAATAATTCTGTTACACGTGGTAATCCTCCTGTAATATCTCCTGCTTTTCCTGATTTTCTAGGTATTTTCACTAGTGTATATCCAGAGTCAACTTTATCTCCATCACTCACCATTAGGTGGGCACCTACTGGTAAACTATATGAACGTAATGCGTTACCATCTTTGTCTTCTATAATTAAAGATGCAATGATTTTCTTATTCTTAGAATCAATCATTACTTTCTCTTGGAAACCTGTTTGCTCATCAATTTCTACAGAGTAATTGATACCTTGTTGTAAATTGTCAAACTTCACTTTTCCTTCAAACTCAGAAACAATTACACCGTTAAATGGATCCCACTGAACAATTACATCTCCTTTTTTGATCGATTTTCTGTCTTTATCAAAAATTACAGAACCGTAAGGTATGATATTTGTACTTTGAGTAATTCCTGTTTTCTTGTCTTTAATTTTGATCTCTGCAGTTCTTGAAATTACAATATCAACTTCTTTACCTTCAGCGTCTTTTCCAACTACTGTTCGTAAATCATCAATAGTAACTTTACCATCAAACTTAGCGATTAATTTATTTTCTTCAGAAATATTACCAGCAACCCCACCTACGTGGAATGTACGTAATGTTAACTGTGTTCCAGGTTCACCAATAGATTGTGCTGCAATTACACCAACTGCTTCTCCAATTTGTACTTTGTTAAGCGTTGATAAACTTTGACCATAACATTTTGCACAAATTCCTTTTGAAGACTCACAAGTTAAAGGAGATCTCACCTCTACTCTATCAATTCCAGAAATTTCAACGGCTTTTGCCAATTCTAAAGTAATCGGTTGATTTGCTTTTAAGATAATTTCATCTGTTAATGGATGATACACATCTTGTAAAGAAACACGTCCTTCAATTCTATCCGATAAAGATTCTACGATCTCATCATTTTTCTTCAATGGAGTAACTTCCAATCCTCTTAAAGTACCACAATCTTCTTCGTTAATGATCACATCCTGAGAAACATCTACTAATCTACGAGTTAAGTAACCAGCATCTGCTGTTTTTAAGGCGGTATCGGCTAATCCTTTACGAGCACCGTGCGTAGAAATAAAGTATTCAAGAATTGATAATCCTTCCTTAAAGTTTGAAAGAATCGGGTTTTCAATAATTTCTCCACCTCCTGCAGTAGACTTTTTAGGTTTTGCCATTAATCCACGCATCCCTGTTAACTGACGAATTTGTTCTTTCGAACCCCTTGCACCAGAATCAAGCATCATATAAACTGAATTAAAACCTTGCTGATCTTCTCGCAAGTTTTTCATTGACAATTCAGTTAATCTATTGTTGGTAGAACCCCAAACATCAATTACCTGATTGTAACGCTCTTTTTGCGTTAACATCCCCATGTTATAGTTCCCTACAATTAAATCCACCTCTTTATTGGCTTTATCAATCATAGATTGCTTTTGTTTAGGTATGATAATATCTCCTAATGAGAATGACAATCCACCTTGGAAGGCAAACTTATATCCCATATTTTTTATTTGGTCTAAGAAATTTCCTGTTGTAGGAATATCTGTAGCTTTTAAAATACCACCAATAATTCCTCTCAAGTTTTTCTTAGTTAAGACTTCATTGATATAACCAGCAGCAGCAGGAACAACTTCGTTAAATAAAACTCTACCAACAGTCGTTGCTATAATTTTAGTTACTTGCTCACCGTTCTCATCGATATCTTGAGTTCGTACTTTAATACCCGCATTTAAAGCTACCCTTTCTTCATTGAAAGCTATGGTAACTTCTTCTGGTGAATAGAACGTCAATCCTTCTCCTTTGATCGGTAATTCTGGAGTTGAAATTCTTTCTTTAGTCATGTAGTATAAACCAAGAACCATATCCTGAGATGGTACAGTAACTGGTGCACCATTAGCAGGGTTTAAAATATTGTGAGAAGCTAACATTAATATTTGTGCTTCTAAAATAGCTTCTGGTCCTAATGGTAAATGAACTGCCATTTGATCCCCATCAAAATCGGCATTAAAGGCCGAACATGAAAGTGGATGCAACTGAATTGCTTTCCCTTCGATTAATTTAGGTTGAAAGGCTTGAATACCAAGTCTGTGTAGTGTAGGAGCTCTGTTTAATAAAACAGGATGTCCTTTAATTACATTTTCTAAAATATCCCAAACAACGGGTTCTTTTCTATCTATTATTTTCTTTGCAGATTTTACTGTTTTTACAATTCCTCTTTCTATCAACTTACGGATAACGAAAGGCTTGTATAGCTCAGCTGCCATATCTTTAGGAATACCACACTCTGAGAGTTTTAATTCTGGTCCAACAACAATTACAGAACGTGCAGAATAATCAACACGTTTTCCTAATAAATTCTGACGGAAACGTCCTTGTTTACCTTTTAATGAATCTGATAAAGATTTTAAAGGTCTGTTAGATTCTGTTTTTACTGCTGATGATTTACGTGTGTTGTCAAATAATGAATCTACCGATTCTTGTAACATACGCTTTTCATTACGTAAAATAACTTCTGGAGCTTTGATCTCTACCAATCTTTTTAAACGATTGTTTCTGATGATAACTCTTCTGTATAAATCATTTAAATCTGACGTTGCAAAACGACCTCCATCTAAGGGAACTAAAGGACGTAATTCTGGTGGAATTACTGGAATAGCCTTCATGATCATCCATTCTGGATTGTTCTCTCTATTTTTTTGAGAATCTCTGAATGCTTCAACAACATTTAAACGCTTTAATGCTTCAGTTTTACGTTGTTTAGATGTTTCTGTATTTGCTTTGTGTCTTAATTCAAAAGACAACGCATCTAAATCGATACGAGCTAACAAATCAATTAAACACTCTGCTCCCATTTTAGCGATGAACTTATTTGGGTCAGTATCATCTAAATATTGATTTTCTTGAGGTAACTCATCTACAATATCTAGGTATTCTTCTTCAGTTAAGAAATCCATTTTTTGTAACGGCTCTCCTTCTATACCTTTTGCAATACCTGGCTGAATTACTACGTAACGCTCGTAATAAATAATCATATCTAACTTCTTAGATGGTAACCCTAAAAGGTATCCCATTTTGTTAGGTAATGATCTAAAGTACCATATATGAGCAACAGGTACCACTAAATTAATGTGACCAACTCGTTCTCTACGTACTTTCTTCTCGGTTACTTCTACACCACAGCGATCACATACAATACCCTTGTAGCGAATTCTTTTGTACTTTCCACAAGCACATTCATAATCCTTAACAGGACCAAAAATACGCTCACAAAACAAACCATCTCTTTCTGGTTTGTGTGTTCGGTAATTTATAGTTTCTGGTTTTAAAACTTCACCTTTAGAAATTTCTAAAATTGCTTCTGGTGATGATAAACCAATTGATATTTTATTAAACTTTTTTACAGTGTACTTCTCTTGTTTTCTTGCCATGTTGATGGATTCGAATTAAAATTGTAAAAATGGCCTCTATGAGACTTATAAATAATTGATTGTAGAAGTAGCCTCTAGACTACTTCTACAATCAACGTTGTTATTCTTCTAATCTAACGTCTAAACCTAAACCTTTCAGTTCATGCATTAATACATTAAATGATTCTGGTAAACCTGGTTCTGGCATCGTTTCACCTTTTACGATACTTTCGTAAGTTTTGGCTCTACCCATTACATCATCAGATTTTACAGTTAAGATCTCTCTTAAGATACTCGATGCACCATAAGCTTCAAGTGCCCATACTTCCATCTCTCCAAAACGTTGTCCTCCAAATTGTGCTTTACCACCTAAAGGTTGTTGAGTGATTAATGAATAAGGTCCTATAGAACGTGCATGCATTTTATCTTCAATCATGTGTCCAAGCTTAATCATATAGATGATCCCTACTGTTGCAGGTTGATCGAAACGTTTTCCAGTTCCTCCATCATATAAATAAGTATGTCCAAATCTTGGTACTTCTGCATCATCAGTAATTTGATTAATCTGGTCTAAAGTTGCTCCATCAAAAATTGGTGTTGCATATTTAGTGCCTAATTTTTGACCTGCCCAACCAAGAACAGTTTCATAAATTTGACCGATGTTCATACGAGAAGGGACACCTAACGGATTTAGTACGATGTCTACTGGAGTTCCGTCTTCTAAGAAAGGCATATCTTCAGCTCTTACAATACGAGCTACAATCCCTTTATTTCCATGACGTCCTGCCATTTTATCACCAACTTTTAATTTACGTTTCTTAGCAACATAAACTTTCGCTAGTTTTAAAATTCCTGCTGGTAATTCATCTCCTACAGAAATTGTAAACTTTTGACGACGTAAAGAACCTTGTAAATCATTTACTTTGATTTTGTAGTTGTGAACAAGTTCTCCTACATAATCATTTAATTCTTTATCTGTTGTCCAAGCCCCTGTTAAGTGAACGTAATCATCTACAGAGTTTAACATTTTAAGTGTGTATTTTTTACCTTTTGGTAAAACTTCCTCTCCTAAATCATTAAATACTCCTTGCGATGTTTTTCCACTAATAAGTGTAAACAATTTTTCAATTAAAACATCTTTTAATCCCTCAAACTTGGTAACGAAAGAAGCTTCTAAAGAAGTAATGGCATCTTTATCTCTTATTCTTTTGTTCTTGTCTTTGACAGCTCTTTTGAATAATTTTTTGTCAATCACTACCCCTCTTAATGATGGAGAAGCTTTTAATGATGCATCTTTTACATCCCCTGCTTTATCACCAAAAATAGCACGTAATAATTTTTCTTCAGGTGTTGGATCAGATTCTCCTTTTGGTGTAATCTTACCGATTAGAATATCGCCAGGATTTACTTCTGCTCCAATACGAATCATTCCATTTTCATCCAAATCTTTCGTAGCTTCTTCAGAAACGTTAGGAATGTCATTCGTTAACTCTTCAGTTCCTAATTTTGTATCTCTAACATCTAACGAATACTCGTCAATGTGAATAGAAGTAAATATATCTTCACGAACTACCTTTTCAGAAATAACAATTGCATCCTCAAAGTTATACCCTTTCCAAGGCATAAAGGCTACTTTCATGTTTCTTCCTAATGCTAATTCACCCTTTTGAGTTGCATATCCTTCACAAAGAACTTGACCTTCTTTCACTCTATCACCTTTTTCTATAATAGGCTTTAAATTAATGTTAGTTCCTTGATTTGTTTTTCTAAATTTGATCAAGTCATAGGATACTTCATCAGATTCAAAACTTACCAGTTTCTCTTCATCAGTTTTATCATACTTAATCGTAATTTTATTTGCATCTACATACGTAACGACACCTTCGCCTTCAGCATTGATCAAAATTCGGGAATCTTTGGCAACTCTAAGTTCTAAACCTGTACCAACAATTGGAGACTCTGGTCTTAACAATGGAACTGCTTGACGCATCATATTTGACCCCATTAATGCACGGTTGGCATCATCATGCTCTAAGAAAGGAATTAAAGATGCAGAAATAGAGGCAATTTGATTTGGAGCAACGTCCATATAATCAATTACGTCTGGGCTCACTACAGGAAAATCTCCTTCTTCACGAGCAATTACTCTATCTAATACAATAGATCCATCTTTATTTAACTCTAAATTAGATTGTGCAATTTTCTTACCTTCTTCTTCTTCTGCACTTAAATAGATTGGTTCGTCAGAAGCGACAACACCATTATCAACTTTTCTGTATGGTGTTTCGATAAATCCTAAATTATTCACTTTTGCAAAAACAGAAAGTGAAGAAATTAACCCAATGTTTGGTCCCTCAGGAGTTTCAATTGGACACAATCTACCGTAATGTGTATAGTGAACATCACGCACCTCAAAACCAGCTCTCTCTCTTGACAATCCTCCAGGTCCAAGTGCAGACAATCTACGCTTGTGAGTAATCTCTGCTAATGGATTTGTTTGATCCATAAATTGAGATAGTTGGTTGGTTCCAAAAAAGGAGTTAATAACAGAAGATAATGTCTTCGCATTAATCAAATCAATTGGAGTAAAAACTTCGTTATCACGAACATTCATTCGCTCACGAATAGTTCTAGCCATACGAGCTAAACCTACACCAAACTGACCTGCTAATTGCTCTCCAACAGTTCTTACACGTCTATTAGACAAGTGATCGATATCATCTACCTCTGCTTTCGAATTGATCAATTCTATTAGATATTTAATAATGGTTATAATATCTAATTTAGTTAATACTTTTTGATCTATAGGTTCGTTTAACTGAAGTTTTGTATTCATTCTAAAACGACCAACTTCCCCTAAATTATAACGTTGTTCAGAGAAGAACAACTTATCTATAATACCTCTTGCAGTCTCTTCATCTGGCGGTTCTGCATTACGTAGTTGTCTATAAATATGCTCTACAGCTTCTTTTTCTGAATTTGTAGGATCCTTTTGTAAGGTATTGTGAATAATAGCATAATCTGCTGTATCGTTGTCTTCTTTATGAAGTAAAACGGTTTTAGCACCTGCTTCAATTATTTCATCAATATGTTCTTTTTCTAAAATGGTATCACGATCGAAAATGATTTCATTTCTTTCAATAGAAACAACTTCTCCAGTATCTTCATCTACGAAATCTTCGTGCCAAGTTTTTAAAACTCTCGCAGCCAATTTGCGACCTAATACTTTTTTAAGTCCAGCTTTAGAAACTTTCACTTCTTCAGCAAGATCAAAAATTTCTAAAATATCTTTATCTCTTTCAAAACCAATAGCTCTGAATAATGTTGTAACAGGTAATTTTTTCTTTCTATCAATGTAAGCATACATTACTTGATTGATATCGGTAGCAAACTCGATCCAAGATCCTTTGAAAGGAATTACTCTTGCTGAATACAGTTTAGTACCATTTGCGTGGAAAGATTGCCCAAAGAATACACCTGGTGATCTGTGTAATTGAGACACAACCACACGTTCTGCACCATTGATAACAAAGGTACCTGAATTAGTCATGTAAGGGATTGTACCAAGATATACATCCTGAACAATCGTTTCGAAATCTTCGTGTTCGGGATCTGTACAGTACAACTTTAGACGTGCTTTTAAAGGCACACTGTGTGTAAGACCTCTTTCAATACATTCTTGTATAGAATATCTTGGAGGATCTACAAAGTAGTCTAAAAATTCTAATACAAATTGATTTCTTGTATCTGTAATTGGAAAGTTATCCATGAAGGTTTTGTACAAACCTTCTTCACCTCTTTCTTCTGCCTTTGTTTGAAGTTGGAAAAAATCTTGAAAAGATTTAACCTGAATATCCAAAAAATCTGGATATTCTTTAATCATTTGAGAAGTAGCGAAGTTGATTCTTTCAGTAGTGTTTTTCGTTGCCAAAAGAGAATATTTTTATGATTAAAATCTTAATTAAAATAAAGAACGAATATATACACAAAATGGTTTAGGACTAAAAACAATCGTTTTCAGTACCTAAACCTAAATTTGTTTTCCCGACATGCCAAGCATGTTCGGGAGTATCTGCTTACTTAAGCTCTACTTCTGCTCCTGCTTCTTCTAAAGCTGCTTTAAGACCTTCAGCCTCATCTTTAGATACACCTTCTTTTACTGGTGCTGGTGCACTATCAACAACTCCTTTAGCTTCTTTTAAGCCTAAACCTGTTAATTCTTTAACTAATTTAACTACTGCAAGTTTAGAACCACCTGCTGCTGTTAAAATTACATCAAATTCAGTTTGCTCATCTGCTGCTGAGTCTCCTCCTGCTGCTGGTCCTGCTACAGCAACTGCTGCTGCTGCTGGCTCGATACCATATTCATCTTTTAAGATAGTAGCTAATTCATTAACTTCTTTTACTGATAAGTTAACTAATTGTTCTGCGAAATCTTTTAAATCTGCCATTTTAATTGTTTTTAAAAATTTTTATTTATTATAGTTTATTTGTGCGCGTACTTATTTTTCAGATAAGGTTTTAATAATACCTGAAAGTGTTTGACCACCTGATTGTAATGCTGAAATAACATTTTTAGCTGGTGACTGTAATAATCCAATGATTTCTCCAATAAGTTCTTCTTTAGATTTAATATCTACTAAAGTATCTAATTGATCATCTCCTATGTAAACAGATTCTTCTGCAAAAGCACCTTTTAACAAAGGCTTGTCTTGAGTTTTCTTTCTGAATTCTTTGATTAATCTTGCTGGAGCATTTGCAGCTTCAGAAATCATCATCGATGTATTTCCTTTTAAAACTGAAGGTAAGTCTCCAAATTCTTTATCGGAAGCCTCCATTGCTTTTGCAAGTAACGTGTTTTTAACAACTGATAACTGAACACCTGCTTTAAAACAAGCTCTACGTAAATTAGAGGTTGTTTCTGCATCTAATCCAGAAATATCTGCTAAGTATAACGTGTTAGTGTCTGCTAATACTGTTGTTAAATCTTGTATTACTTGTGATTTCTCTTCTCTAGTCATAATTATAAGTTTTAACGTATTAAACAGTTTTCACCTCAACAGCGATACTAGGACTCATCGTACTAGACATAAAAACGCTTTTTACATACGTTCCTTTGGCAGTTGTTGGTTTCAATTTAATAATTGTTTGTATTAACTCGTTTGCATTTTCTTCAATTTTCTTAGCATCGAAAGATACTTTTCCAACTGCAGCATGAACAATACCGGTTTTATCAACTTTGAAATCAATTTTACCAGCTTTTACATCTTGAACAGCTTTTGCAACATCCATTGTTACGGTACCTGTTTTTGGGTTTGGCATTAAACCTCTAGGACCTAAAACTCTTCCTAAAGGACCTAATTTACCCATTACACTTGGCATCGTGATGATTACATCTACGTCTGTCCATCCTCCTTTAATCTTTTGAAGGTATTCATCTAACCCAACATAATCTGCACCTGCTGCGGTAGCATCTGCTTCTTTATCTGGAGTTACTAATGCTAATACTTTTACATCCTTTCCTGTTCCATGAGGTAATGTTACAACTCCACGAACCATTTGATTTGCTTTACGAGGATCAACTCCTAAACGTATTGCTAAATCTACTGATGCATCAAACTTTACATTAGTAATGTCTTTGACTAGCGCTGAAGCTGCTGCTAAATCATAAGACTTAGAGCTATCTAACTTTGCGTAAGCTTCTTTTTGCTTTTTTGTTAATTTTGCCATTTTACTACTTTTTATAAAGCTTATGCTGGTGCATTACCTTTTACTGTTAATCCCATAGAACGAGCTGTACCTGCAATCATACGCATTGCTGAAGAAATTTCAAAGGCATTTAAATCTACCATTTTATCTTCTGCAATCACTTTAATTTGATCCCAAGTAACGGATGCTACTTTCTTTCTGTTTGGTTCTCCTGAACCCTTTTTAATTTTGGCCGCTTCTAGTAACTGAACTGCTGCAGGAGGAGTTTTTACAAGAAAATCAAATGATTTATCTTTGAAAACAGTAATAACAACAGGTAAAACTTTACCTTGTTTGTCTTGCGTTCTTGCATTAAACTGTTTACAGAACTCCATAATGTTAACACCAGCAGCTCCTAAAGCGGGTCCAACCGGCGGCGATGGATTCGCTGCGCCTCCCCTTACTTGTAACTTAACTACTTTACTAACTTCTTTTGCCATTTTAAAAATGTTTAGTGATTTGTTTTAATTTGGAAGCTAAAAACAAATCGATCAATATATATTTGTGTAACAATTATATCTTTTCTACTTGCATATAACTTAATTCTAACGGTGTTTTTCTTCCAAAGATTTTAACCATTACCTCAAGTTTACGCTTTTCTTCATTTACTTTTTCTATTGTTCCGTCAAATCCATTAAATGGACCGTCAACTACTTTTACAGTTTCCCCGACGTTAAAAGGAATTGCAATATTTTCATCCTGAACTGAAAGTTCATCAACTTTACCTAACATTCTGTTTACTTCTGATTTTCTCATAGGGACTGGAGCTCCACCTTTCGTCTCTCCTAAAAAACCTATTACACCAGTAATTCCTTTAATTACGTGAGGAACTTCACCTGAAAGATTCGCCTCAACCATAATGTATCCAGGAAAATAAACTTTTTCTCTGTGAACTTTTTTTCCGTCTCTAATCTGAATGACCTTTTCTGTTGGTACAATTACTTGACTAACATAATCAGACAATCCTACTCTAGAAATTTCACTTTCTATATAAGATTTAACTTTATTTTCTTGTCCTCCAATGGCTCTTACAACGTACCATTTCATTACTGAATCAGTTGCCATAATTAATTAGATTTAAACATTCCAAAAAAGGAATCCAATAGAGATTGAAAAACATAATCTATACCAGCAACTGCCAATGCGAATAAAATTGTAAAAACAGCTACAGTTACCGTTGTTTTTTGAGCATCTTCTTTAGATATCCACGTCATGTGGTTATTTAATTCGTCAAAAGAATCTCTGATATATTGTATAAAGTTCATATTACTTTTATGTTTTTATTGCACGGATTGAGGGACTCGAACCCCCGACACCTGGTTTTGGAGACCAGTGCTCTACCAACTGAGCTAAACCCGTTTCTTATTCATTGATAAAGGCGTTCCGTTAAAAACGGAACACCCTTAGTATTTATTGACTAATAAACTAAAAAAAATTAGTCCATTAACTCAGTCACCTGACCTGCACCTACAGTTCTACCACCTTCACGGATCGCAAAACGTAAACCAACATTTAATGCTATTGGTTGGATTAAATCAACAGTAATTGTTAAGTTGTCTCCTGGCATTACCATTTCAACTCCTGAAGGTAAATTAATTGTACCTGTTACATCCGTTGTTCTTACATAAAACTGAGGACGGTAGTTGTTGTGGAATGGAGTGTGACGTCCACCTTCTTCTTTCTTAAGAACATAAACCTCTGCCTTAAACTTAGCATGAGGAGTTACAGAACCTGGCTTACAGATTACCATACCTCTCTTGATATCTTCTTTTGCAACACCTCTTAATAAGATTCCTGCATTATCTCCAGCTTCACCTCTATCTAAGATTTGACGAAACATTTCAATACCAGTAATAGTTGAGGCCATTTTCTCAGCACCCATACCAATGATATCTACAACATCTCCAGTATTAGCAATACCTGTCTCTATACGACCAGTAGCTACTGTTCCACGTCCAGTAATAGAAAATACATCTTCAACTGGCATTAAGAAATCTTTATCAACCTCTCTTAAAGGCTCTTCAATCCATTCATCAACTTGAGCCATCAACTCTAATACAGTATCAACCCATTTTTGCTCACCATTTAAAGCTCCTAAAGCAGAACCTGAAACAACAGGACCATTATCTCCATCATAATCATAAAAAGATAATAATTCTCTAACTTCCATATCTACTAATTCTAAAAGCTCCTCATCATCAACCATATCTACTTTGTTCAAGAAAACAACGATACGTGGTATACCTACCTGACGACCTAATAAGATATGCTCTCTAGTTTGAGGCATTGGACCATCAGTTGCAGCAACAACTAAAATAGCACCATCCATCTGAGCAGCACCTGTTACCATGTTCTTTACATAATCCGCGTGACCTGGACAGTCAACGTGCGCATAGTGACGATTTGCTGTTTGATACTCTACATGAGAAGTATTAATTGTAATTCCTCTTTCTTTCTCTTCTGGTGCATTATCAATCTGATCAAAAGATCTAGCTTCAGAGAATCCTGCATCAGCTAATACTTTAGTAATAGCCGCAGTTAAAGTTGTTTTACCGTGATCTACGTGTCCGATTGTACCAATGTTTAAGTGTGGTTTCGAACGGTCAAAAGTTCCTTTTGCCATAATTATTGATTTTAATTCTTAGTTTAAATATATATTAGTGTTTAATAATAATAATAATATTAAATGAGCCAATGATGGGATTTGAACCCATGACCTCATCCCTACCAAGGATGCGCTCTACCAACTGAGCTACATCGGCTTATTGGATTTATTTGAGCGAAAGACCGGGTTCGAACCGGCGACATTCAGCTTGGAAGGCTGACGCTCTACCAACTGAGCTACTTTCGCGTTAATGTAAACTGTGGGGAGAGCAGGATTCGAACCTGCGAAGACGTAGTCAACGGAGTTACAGTCCGTCCTCGTTGGCCGCTTGAGTATCTCCCCCTTCAATTTACTATTTAAATGAACTTGTTGTTTTTGAGCCAATGGAGGGACTCGAACCCACGACCTGCTGATTACAAATCAGCTGCTCTAGCCAGCTGAGCTACATCGGCTTTTGATGTAAAAAAACAACCCGCTATTTCTAACGGATTGCAAATGTATAAAGTTTTTCTTTATTCTAAAACTTTTTGTAATTATTTTTTATATATTTTTTGTATATTTTTTTACTTTTTATAAGATTACAGAATCTCTCTGCTTTTCTTTGGACCTTTTTAGCTGTCTTTTTAAATTATCTACAGCAGAATTGACACCTTCTTCAAAGGTCTTAGCCTCCCTTTTTATGATCAACTCTCTTCCAGGTATATTAATTTTAACCTCTGTTCGTTTATTTTCTTTATCACTTGTATTAAATACTTTTAAAAAAATTTCTGCATCAATTATTTTATCATGAAATTTCGTTAAGGTTAAAAATTTTTCTTTTACAAAATTTAAAAGATCCTTATCTGCATTAAAATTTACTGATTGTGTAAATACTTTCATTTATCTTCGTTTTTAGTGCTCCTAGGGTGAGCTTGATTATACACTTTTTTTATAGCGTCAAGGCTGTTTTGAACATAGACTTGCGTAGCGGCTAGAGAGGAATGACCTAATAACTCTTTAACTGAATTTAGATTTGCTCCCTGATTTAAGAGATGTGTTGCGAAAGAGTGCCTCAGTATGTGCGGACTTTTCTTCTCTTTAGAGGATACGGTACTAAAGTAAGAATTTATAATTCTGTAAACAAGTGTTTCGTATATTTTATTTCCTTTTTTCGTAATCAAAAGTTCTTCTAAACCTATTGAAAAGTCTTTTTTTAATTCTAAATATTTTTCTAGCGTTTCAACCACCGATGTCAACAAAGGAACATAGCGTTCTTTATTTCTTTTACCTAAGACTTTAATCGTTGAATCTGAAAAACTAATATCTCTACTTTTGATATTAATTAACTCTGCTCTTCTAATTCCTGTAGAATAAAAAAGCTCTACAATTAATTTATCTCTTGTGGATATAAAATCACTACCTACTTCTATCTGACATATTACAGCATTGATCTCTTTGGCTGTAAATGGAACTTGAACTCTTTTTTCTGTTTTTAAGGATTTGTGTTGTGACAGAGGATTGACTTCAATTTGACTTGTTTTCTGTAAGAATTTATACAAAGACTTTAAGGAGCTTATTTTTCTATTAATTGTTCTATTTGATAAGTTTTCACCCACTAAGACAACAATCCAATTTCTAATTTGAGGATAATGAACTTCTAAAAAATTTTCTTGATCGTATTCTGAAACTAAAAAATCCTTAAAGGAACGCAGGTCATTTTTATAGGCAGTAACGGTATGAAGAGAATATTTTTTCTCTAGTGATAAATATTCTAAAAATGCATCAATCAAATTCCAAGTCTTTAGTAAGTAAATCTACAAAAAAAAGCACAAAAAAACTCGTAACACTAAAAGCGTTACGAGTTTGATCTTTTGAAGATAAGTGATGACTAACCTACTTCTTCTTGTGTTCTTAATTTCTGAACGTAAGATGCTTTGATTCTTTGAGCTCTATTGGCAACAGATGGCTTCGTAAAGTTTTTTCTGTTACGTAAGTTCTTCATTGTTTTCGTTCTATCGAATTTTCTTTTGTAACGCTTTAAAGCCCTATCAATGTTCTCTCCTTCTTTAATTGGTATAATTAACATAAGTTGGCACCTCCTTTCATAAGTTCTTCTATATTTTGAATAGTAGTAATACTATTTTGTCTAATTTTTGGACTGCAAATGTAATTACAAATTGTGGATTGACAATTGGTATTCGTAAAATATTTTAGGAGCACAAAATATGAATGAATAAACATTCATTGTTTTTATGTGTTTTTCAAAAAAATAAGGCCTTTTAAGTTACGGGTGTATACTCTTTGTGATCTAGTACAATTTTTGCGATAATCTCTTTTAAAATTTCAGAGGTACCTCCTCCAATTGGTCCCAATCTACTGTCACGAAACAATCGCGCCATTGGATACTCTTCCATATACCCGTAGCCTCCGAGCATTTGTAAGGCATCATAAATTACTTCATCCGCCATTTTCGTGGAAAGCAACTTAGACATACTTGCTTCTTTTACCACATAAAGACCATCGTTTAACCGTTTTGCTATAGAATAATTATATTCTTTACACATATCGATTTTACTAGCCATTTCTGCAATATTGTGACGGAGCGCTTGAAACTGGTCTAACGACTTACCAAAAGCAACTCTTTCACCCATATATTTGATAGCGTATTCCAAAGCATATTCTGCTCGTGCGTGAGCATTTACTCCCATAATTAATCTTTCTGAAGCAAAATGTTGCATGATATAAGGAAAACCTTTCGCTTCTTCTCCGAGTAGATTTTCTGCTGGAATTTCTACATTGTCAAAAGCAATTTCTCCAGTATCCGAAGCTCTCCAGCCTAATTTATCTAATTTTGTTGCAGAAATACCTGGAGTTTTTCTGTCTACTACAAAAAGACTAATCCCTTTGTGTTTGTCAGAAGGATTCGTTTTGGCAGCAACTATTAAGTAATCTGAATAAACTCCATTAGTAATAAAAGTTTTGGAGCCATTCAAGACATAAGTATCTTCTTTTTTAATTGCTGTAGATCGCATCCCTGCAACGTCAGAACCACCAAAGGGTTCAGTAATACAGAGGCATCCAACCATTTTCCCTTCAACACTTGGTGTTAAATATTTTTGCTTAATTGTTTCGGAAGCTTCTTCATTTAAATGGGTCATCGCTAAATATTCATGCGCCCAGATCGCAGCAGCAAAACCACCTGAATTAATTTTTTGTAATTCTTCAAGAAAAATAACGGTATAAAAAAGATCTAAATCCAAACCTCCGTATGCTTCTGGAGTAGATAATCCAAAATAACCCATTTCACCAAATTTCTCCCAAATAAAGCGATCAATAACTCCTGTCTTCTCCCATTTTTCTATATGCGGAACCACTTCTTTTTGTAAAAAATCTTTGAAACTTGAACGAAAAGCCTCGTGCTCTTCTGAAAAATACATGCTGTTCATTTAATAACTTTTTTTAGGGTTTTAATCTGCCATCAAATATAAGACTATTCTATCATATTTAGCCATAGGAAAATCTTTGATATTTTTTAATTCTGAGATATTCTGAAACTCTGCTATCTCATCTTTATATTCAAATATTTTTTTACAAAGATCGTAATCTATGTAGGGATTTTTTAACAACTCCTTAAAGGTGAGAGCATTAATGTTTCTTTTTTTAATAATTGGTTTTTCTATAATTGTAAATATTGAAAATAATCGCGTAATGATTTCTTTTTTCAAACCCCAAACTTCGTGGAGTTGGCTCTCAAAAGAAAATCCTTGTAATTTAGAACGATACTTAATTATTCTTTCTGATAATTTCTCCCCGATACCGTTAACCGTTTTTAGATCTTCTTTCGTGGCTTTATTGATATCTTTCGTGGAAATAGTCTTGTTTTTTGAAATCGAATTACTTTTTAAAGAGTTCTTATTATTCCGCTGCTTTTGTTGATTTACTCTAGAAACCCAATCTGGAAATTTAAAATAAGGAGCTATTTTAGCCAATAAGGAATCCGATACTTTTGTTATTTTCTGAAACTCTCTTTTCGAGTTGATAAACTTATTTTTTTCTCTGAAGAGAAATAACCTATCTGTTTCAGCTAGAGACAACCCCAATTGACTTGCCTTGTAATCTGATATATAATTGGGATTGAAAGGAACTATTTTAGGTGTTCTGTGGGCTTTTTCAATGGCTTTAAGACTGTCTATTTGTTTGCGAATTTTTGAAACTTGAATAGAGTCTAGAAAGTCTACATCTTCTGAAGAAAAATCAACAAAAAAAATTATTGATTGTAAAATAAGTATCAATAAAACAACGATAAAAATCCCATTTCTTTGGCTTTTATGATACCAGAAATGGGATTTTAATATGTTCATAAAAACGTATTTATGCTTTTATTGCTTTGATAGCATCAGTATATCTTTTCAATTGTTTCTTAACAACTGGAAACAAAAAGTACAACCCAACCATGTTAGGAAATACCATTGCAAAAATCATTGCATCAGAGAAATCCCAAATAGATTTCATACTAGCGGCAGCTCCAATAACAACAAACAATAAGAATAATAGCTTGTATGTAATGTCTGCTTTTTTTCCTCTACCAAATAAGTACTTCCAAGATTGTAGTCCATAATAAGACCAAGATATCATTGTAGAAACTGCAAATAATACTACTGCTACTGTTAAGAATACATTAGAAAAAGGAATATAAGTCGCAAAAGCTTTTGATGTAATTCCGGCTCCTTCATAGGCAACTCCATCAATCATTACCGCACCAGCACCATCTCCACCATATTGGAAAATTGTTGCTCCAGAGGCATCTCCCCCAAAATTAAAAATAATAATAACCAAAGCTGTCATTGTACAAATTACAACCGTATCAATAAAAGGCTCTAATAACGCCACTAACCCTTCAGATGCAGAATATTTTGTTTTCACAGCAGAATGGGCAATAGATGCAGAACCAGCTCCAGCTTCATTTGAAAATGCAGCTCTTTTAAATCCGACTAATAACACACCAATAAATCCGCCAACTCCCATAGCGGTTGGGTTAAAAGCTTCTCTAAATATTAAAGAAAAGGCATCATCAATTAATGAAAAGTTTACTCCTAAGATATATAAACAAGCTAAGACATAAAGCCCAGCCATAAACGGAACTACTTTCTCTGTAACTGAAGCAATTCTTTTAATCCCTCCAATTATAATTACACCAACTAATATTGCTAATATAACACCAATAATTGCACCAGCAGCTGTACTTTCTAATCCTAATAATTCTTTTAAAACAACTGTTGCCTGATTCGATTGTGCCGCGTTACCTCCCCCAAAAGATCCACCAATACAGAAAATAGCAAAAATAACCGCAGCTATTTTTCCTAACATTTCAAATCCTCTTTCTTTTAATCCTTTACTAATATAATACATTGGACCTCCGTATACAGTTCCATCATCTCCAACATCTCTATATTGCACACCTAAAGTACATTCTACAAACTTTGTAGACATTCCCAGGAATCCACAAATTACCATCCAAAATGTTGCCCCAGGACCACCTAATGCAATTGCCAATGCAACTCCTGCAATATTTCCATTACCTACAGTTCCAGAAACAGCTGTGGCTAATGCTTGAAAATGTGTAACCTCTCCCTCTTGTACTTCTTTTTTTGTATCACGAATATCTCCATCTAAATCTGGATCAGTAGATCCATGACTTTCATCCAATTCGTCATACTTTCCTCTAACTACATTGATTGCAGTTTTAAAATGAAAAATATTTGGAAACTTAAAATAAATAGTAAAAAATGCAGCACTTGCAACTAATAAAAGAAGTACAAACGGAATCTCTACACTTTCACTTTTGTAAATTGGAAAGAAAATCACACTGCTAAAAAAATCTGATATTGGCTTAAAAGCTTCATCAATTTTCTGATCTAAACCTTTTTCTTGAGCAAACGTTAAAATTGGGGCTGCTAATAAAAGCAGTGATAGAAATTTTTTCTTCATAATATGATTAAGTTAGTTTTTTTTTAAAAAGTTATTCGCAATATCATGAAAAAATTGAACTTTTAATAAGTTTTCTGCTTTAAATATAATTTACACTAATTTTTCTTTAAAATTTTTTAAATCTTCCTTAAAAGATTTTGGATAAAAATCTAGCTCTTTATTTGTTTTTGATAAATCAAAACCTGTTTTTGCTGGCCTGAGTGCCGTTTGATTTAATATTGTCGAGGAAATGGGTTTAATTAAATTTTTATCTAGATCAAAGACTTCAGCAATTTGCTGGGCAATTTGATAAATACTCAATAATTTGTTTGAAGAAATATTAAAAATTCCTGTTGCCTTTTTTTCAATAGATATTTTGCACGCCAGCGCCAAATCATCTACATAAGTTGGTGCTCTATACTGATCATTAACAATTGTGACTTCCTCACCCTTTTCTAACATCTTTTTTACCCAAAGAACAATATTACTTCTACCCATATCGTGTACTTTTCCATAAACTAATATCGTTCTTAAAATAGTGTAGTTTATTTGCGATTTGATAAGAACTTGTTCCGATTTTAATTTAGAGACTCCATAATAACTTAATGGATTTGGAGTATCTGTCTCTTTGTAATGTCCTTTTTTGCCATCAAAAATAAAATCTGTAGATAAATGAATTAGGTGTGCATTGATTTCTTTTGATATCTCTACCAACCATTTGACAACCTCAACGTTTAAAATATTACAATCTTCTTTATTGGTCTCACAATCATCAACCTGAGTCATTGCAGCTGTGTTGATTATAAAATCTGGTTGAATTTCTTGAATTTTTTCTTTGAGATTTTCTTTTTTTGTTAAATCAATCGAAACATAATTAAAATCTTCTCTACCACTTCTGTTTTTGCCTTTTGAAAAACCAACTACTTGATAAGACTCTTTTTCATTTAATAGCAACCCTAAAAGAGTTTGACCCAATAAACCGTTACTACCTGTAATTATGACTTTAACCATTATTTAGAATAATTGTCTCAATTTAATAATTTGTTCAGGCCTTCCTAAAACGATTAGACTAGAACCTAATGTTAACTTTGTTTCAGCTTCTGGATTGATGATGTAATCCTTATCAGGATTCCTAATACCTATCACTGTACAACCTGTTTCCCTTCTCAAATCTAAATCTAAAATGGTCTTATTAACATACTTTTTTGGTAAGTCATGGACGGCTATTTCTTCTAAATTCGCAGTAGTCTCCCCCTCGATGGTTAAACGATCTACAAATTCTATAACATCTGGGGTTACAACCAAAGACGCCATGTGATCTCCTCCTAATTTATCGGGCATAATAACATTATTTGCTCCCGCAATTTTTAATTTGCTGTAAGAAGACTCGTTTGATGCCCTGCTTATTATTTTACATTTTTTATTCAGCTGGTTCGCTGTAAGGACAACAAATAAATTATCTGCATCTGAAGGCAAAGCAGTAATTAAATTTGCTGCAGTATTAATTCCTGCTTTTAATAAAGTTTCATCTAAAGTTGCATCACCTTGAATGTTTAAAACTCCTTCATGATCCAACTCAGCGATCATCTCTTTATCTTTCTCAACGACTACCATCTTTTTATTGTAGTTATTTAATTTTAAAATTGCTTGTTTCCCATTTCTACCATAACCGCAAACGATGGTGTGAGCTTTTAAACTTTTAATCTGTTTTTCCACTTTTCTGTGTTTAAATTGTTCAAATAATCTTCCACTCACTAGGTACTCAGAGAAAGTGGAAACAGCATACCCAAAAAGAGTTATACTGGTTAAAATTAAAAATACTGTAAATATTTTCTCTTCTGGCGTAAAAGGTTTCACCTCTCCAAAACCAACGGTAGTAATTGTAATTACTGTCATATAAAGAGCATCTACAAAAGAGTAGCCGGACAAAATCATGTAGCCCGAAACCCCCAGTAATAAAATTACAAAAACGAGAAAAAGTGTTTTATTTATTCTAGATGCTAAAATATTCATAGGTTACAAATCAAATACCGAACTTCGTTTTGTGTAAATAAGATCTTTTAACTTGAATACAAATGCCATTGTTAAATAGAATCCAAAAGACAATCCTACTGTAAAAAAAGTAACATAAATAAAATAAAGACGCACATTTACAGCTCTCATACCCAACCCGTCTGCCAGTCTAGAAAAAACTCCAAAACCATTTCTTTCAAAAAAATGTCGAATACGATCAATCATTTGGTTAACATACAATTTAATTGCAAGGTACTATTTTATGATTTGATAACCATAGACAACTAAATTAAAAATGGATTCTTTAACTTTGTAAGTTCTAAAAAAATTCTCATTTGAAAGATCAAGAATATATAAAAGTATACGGAGCAAGAGCTCACAACTTAAAAAATATTGATGTAAAAATACCTCGTGACAAACTAGTTGTTATTACTGGCTTGAGTGGAAGTGGGAAATCTTCATTAGCATTTGACACTATTTATGCAGAGGGACAAAGACGTTATATTGAAACTTTTTCTGCCTATGCAAGACAGTTTTTAGGCGGCTTAGAGAGGCCAGATGTTGATAAAATTGACGGTCTTTCACCTGTTATTTCTATTGAGCAAAAAACAACGAATAAAAGCCCACGTTCAACTGTAGGTACTATTACAGAAATTTACGATTTTTTAAGGTTATTATTTGCAAGAGCTGCAAATGCCTATTCTTTCAATACGGAAGAAAAAATGGTAAGTTATTCTGATGAACAAATTAGAAAACTTATTTTAAAAGAGTTTTCCAATAAAAAAATTGCAATCTTAGCACCTTTGATTAAATCTAGAAAAGGCCATTATAGAGAATTGTTTGAACAAATTTCTAAACAAGGTTTTCTGCGTGTTCGAATTGATGGAGAAATAAAAGAAATCACAAAAGGAATGCGTTTAGATCGTTACAAAACGCATGATATTGAAGTAGTGATTGATCGATTACTCGTAAACAAATCGATTGAAAATCGCCTGGAAGAAACCATAAAAACCGCCTTATATTCTGGCAACAATATATTGATGGTTATTGATATTGAAGATAATAACCCTCGATACTTCAGCAGGGAATTGATGTGCCCTACATCAGGGATTGCCTACCCAAATCCGGAACCCAATACCTTTTCCTTTAATTCACCAAAGGGTGCCTGCATTAAATGTAATGGATTAGGGATTACTAATGAAATCAACATCAAAAAAGTAATTCCAAATGAAACTATTTCTATTCAAAATGGAGGAATTATTCCCTTAGGAGAACAAAAAAATAGTTGGATTTTTAAACAACTTCAAAACATTGCTGAGCGTTATGAATTCAAACTTTCTGACCCTATAAAAAACATTCCAAAAAAGGCTTTAGATATTATTTTAAATGGTGGAAATGAATCCTTTAAAATCGAATCAAAAACGATAGGGGTTACTAGAAATTATAATATTGACTTTGAGGGAATTATTGCTTTTATAACCAATCAACACCTAAACGCAGAAAGCACCTCCATAAAACGATGGGCGAAAGGATTTATGGATGAAGTTAATTGCAAAAATTGTGATGGAAAAAGATTAAAAAAAGAAGCACTCCATTTTAGAATTGCGGATAAAAATATTAGTGATTTGGCCCAAATGGATATCACTGAATTAGCCTATTGGTTTGAAACAGTTCAAAAAGACTTATCAGAAAAACAACTTATAATCGCATCAGAAATATTAAAAGAAATCAGAACTAGAATTCAATTTTTATTAGATGTCGGTTTGGATTATTTAACATTAGACAGAACCTCAAAATCGCTGTCCGGAGGAGAAGCTCAAAGAATTCGTCTGGCAACTCAAATCGGATCACAACTAGTGGGAGTTTTATACATTTTGGATGAACCAAGTATTGGTTTACACCAAAGAGACAACAAAAAGTTAATAGATTCATTAGTTAAATTGAGAGACATCGGAAACTCTGTATTGGTGGTTGAACACGATAAAGACATGATTGAACATGCAGATTTCGTATTTGATATTGGCCCCGGAGCAGGAAGACATGGAGGTGAAATTGTGAGTACTGGAACTTTTGAAGATTTAAAAAAACAGACGACGCTAACTGCAGATTATTTGAATGGAAATAAAAAAATTATCATCCCAAAAAAACGTCGAAAAGGAAATGGAAAATTCATTAAGCTTAGAGGAGCAAGAGGGAATAATTTAAAAAATGTTTCTGTAGATTTTCCTCTTGGTAAAATGATCTGTGTTACAGGTGTTTCGGGAAGTGGGAAATCTACTTTAATAAATGAAACTTTATATCCAATTCTAAATGCTCACATATACAGAGGTGTAAAAAAACCGATGCCCTACACTAAAATTGAAGGGCTAGAACACATCGACAAAGTAATTGACATTGACCAATCTCCAATCGGAAGAACTCCTCGATCTAACCCTGCAACATATACAGGAACTTTTAGTGAAATTAGAAGTTTGTTTGCCAAAACACCTGAAGCGGCCATTCGTGGTTATAAACCGGGGAGATTTTCATTCAACGTGAAAGGTGGTCGCTGTGAAAACTGCCAAGGTGGAGGAGTTAAAGTAATAGAAATGAACTTTTTACCTGATGTCTATGTAGAATGTGACAGTTGCCAAGGAAAACGTTTCAATAGAGAAACTCTTGAAATACGCTATAAAGGAAAATCTATTTCAGATATTTTAAACATGACTATTGAGGAGGCTACAAGTTTCTTTGAAAACATTCCTAAAATTCATAGAAAATTAAAAACGATTAAAAATGTTGGTTTAGGATATATTACCTTAGGGCAAAGATCTACAACACTCTCCGGCGGTGAAGCACAAAGAATAAAATTAGCTGCAGAATTATCTAAAAGAGATACAGGAAATACTTTTTACATCTTAGATGAACCAACAACTGGCCTGCACTTTGAAGACATAAGAGTTTTAATGGAGGTTTTAAACAAACTCGCTAACAAAGGAAATACAGTTTTAATAATAGAACACAATTTAGATGTTGTAAAACTTGCAGACCACGTTATAGATGTTGGAATGGAAGGTGGAAAAAATGGCGGAAAAATTCTTTGTACAGGAACTCCTGAAGAGATTATAAAACATAAAACTAGTTATACCGCAAAGTTTTTGAAAAAAGAATTACATTAGTCAACTAGTTGTGAGAAAAAAATAATTTAAAATTCGATGATCTATGATACATGATGATAGAAAAATAAAAGAAAAATACAAACCTAAAACTTGGAATGAAATAAAAACAAACGATTCTTGGGCCATTTTTAAAATAATGGCAGAATTTGTTGAGGGATATGAAAAACTAAGTAAAATTGGGCCTTCAGTTTCAATATTTGGTTCGGCAAGAACCAAACCAGAAGATCCATACTATATATTGGCCGAAGAAATTGCTTTCAAATTGACCCAAAACGGTTATGGAGTAATCACAGGGGGCGGACCTGGAATCATGGAAGCTGGTAATAAAGGAGCTCGAAGAGGAAAAGGAACTTCTGTAGGCTTAAATATAGAATTACCCTTTGAGCAACATTACAATCCTTGGATAGACAATGATAAAAACTTAGAGTTCGATTATTTTTTCGTAAGAAAAGTAATGTTTGTAAAATATTCACAGGGCTTTATTGTCATGCCAGGTGGATTTGGAACTTTAGACGAACTTTTTGAAGCCATTACTTTAATCCAAACAAATAAAATTGGACGTTTTCCAATTATTTTAGTAGGGAGCAAATTTTGGGAAGGCCTTATCGATTGGATTAAAAAAACACTCTTAGAACAAGGGAATATCTCAGAAAAAGATTTGAAATTATTTAGAGTTGTGGATACCGCAGACGAGGCTATAGAACATTTGAATAAATTTTATTCTAAATATTTATTAAAGCCAAATTTTTAAACTAGTTCGGAACTAAATTCAATTATTCGATGTTGTATTTATTTAAAAAAATAAAGACATCAACTGCAATAGACCACCCAATAAATATATATAACACAATTGAAAAAACAATATTACATAGTACTCTTTTGTTTCTTATTATCCCCTATTCTTCTATCTCAACAAAATTCCATTTCTATAAAATCTAAATTAGACCCAAAAAAGGATCAATTAAAAATTCAACAAGAAATTATCTTTCACAATACTTCAGATGCTACTTTAACTAGTATTTTTCTTCATAATTGGGCGAATAGTTATAGAAATAAAAACACTCCTTTATCTAAAAGATTTATCAAAGATTTTAATAAACAAATATTCTTTGCAAAAGAAAAGGAACTAGGTTACACCACGATTAAAAGCCTT
>Ga0206126_10001404_pt1 | contig 29100 bp, 39 predicted proteins | sample Helgoland_Spring_5_FD_148621 | JGI IMG/M metagenome (GOLD analysis project Ga0206126, IMG submission 148621) | Pelagic subsurface seawater microbial communities from Kabeltonne, Helgoland, North Sea - Helgoland_Spring_Bloom_20160412_1 | ecosystem: Environmental > Aquatic > Marine > Epipelagic ...
GTGATGTTCCTGCAGTATCCGAGGTTGAGTGTTTGGAGATTCGAACATTTTTCTGCTACTGCCAGCACGCTGACATCGGTGATTCTGCTGCACCTTTCGAGGCCGAGTGATCGGAGATTCGAACATTTTTGTGCTACTTCCGACACGCTGGCATCGGTGATTTCGTCGCAGTTTGTGAGGTTGAGTGATTGGAGATTCGAACATCGTCTTGCTACTTCTGACACGCTGGCGTCGGTGATCTTGCTGCAGTCTGCGAGGTCGAGTGCGTGGAGATTCGAACATTCTCTTGCTACTACCCGCACGCTGGCGTCGGTGATCTTGCTGCAGTCTGCGAGGTCGAGTGCGTGGAGATTCGAACATTCTCTTGCTACTACCCGCACGCTGGCATCGGTGATTCTTCTGCAGCCTGCGAGGTGGAGTGTGTGGAGATTCGAACATTCTCTTGCTACTTCCAGCACGCTGGCATCGGTAATTTTATTGCAGAATCCGAGGTTGAGTGATTGGAGATTCGAACATCGTGTTGCTACTACCCGCACGCTGGCGTCTGTGATGTTCCTGCAGAACGAGAGGTCGAGTGACGTGAGCTTCCCCTTGGTCACGACATTGGTAAAGACAGCTGACATCCAGTCGTCGTCGACCCTCCTGAGCCTCAACGCGGTGACATTGGATGTATCAATCCATTGTTTCCAATACTTCGGGGAATTTTCCACGACTTTTGGCAGATCTGTCCATGTTGCAGGTGCTGTCCACAGGTCTTTCTGCTCAGCCAGAGCTTTACATGTCATCATCATGTTTCTGCTCTCTTGGAGCGAACGTAACAAGTCACCGCCTAGGAAAGTGGTTATTATTCGGAGCATCTCCACGGGTAGTTTGGTTAACGTACTGGTGTTTGCGTTGTTTGTCTTTATTCTTTTCGGGGGCTCTGCCGGTATAAATTGTCGGTACATGTTGGATGCGTAAAAGGGTCTATTTATACTAACATTTTCTACCTCTGCAACCAAAAACATAAGAAGAGATAGTTGACAATTGCATGAGAACTCAGAAAACTTTGAGGAATTGTTCCTAAAATTTTAGGAATCGGGAAGTCAAAGTTTAGAACGAAGGCAATTCCTAAAATTTTAGAAATCTTGGAGGCAATTCCTAAAATTTTAGAACTTCGGTTGTCCATTCCTAAAATTTTAGAAAACAGGAAGCAATTCCTAAAATTTTAGAACTGAGTCAATTCCTAAAATTTTAGAAATCTTGTTTTCCTAAAATTTTAGAAATCTGATTGTCAATTATATTTACTCATATTGGGTTATGGGACCAGAAAACGATTTCTAAAGTTTTAGGACAATGATTGTTTTTTTTCTTCCTTGTTGGTTGTCCACTGACAGGTCGTTGAGGCAACAGAGAGTTTGAAAGTATTTATATGTCTGTTTTTGTTGTCAAAGATGGCTATTCGCGTGACACAACGTGCAATTGTAGAACTTGCGAAACGCGGCTCTGATGTATTGTTCCATTGTCGGTCGGGCGGTTGTAATGGGTTTGAGTATGTGCTTGAGCCGGTCTCAGATGCTGGTGCCGCCGACAAGCAGAAACTATCGAATGATGTAACGTTATGGACATGCCATCGGTCTATGTTGCACCTATTGGGTACGAAAATAGATTGGAAGGAAGATATGATGGGGTCTCGTTTTGTATTTGACAATCCCAATGCTAATTCCATGTGTGGCTGTGGTGCAACATTTTCTACATGAAAAGGAGGTGTCACCACATTTTATGAAAAGACGCTATATAAACACCACTTTTTGTGACAAATAAACAATGGGATTTCTAGCAGACCATGGAACAACAGCACGCGTATTTTACCAAAACATCTTGTACCTTACAATGACACTTTTGTCGGCACTCATCGCCGCCGCACTTAATGCACCCTTTGGTGCAGATGACAAGCCTCGCTTTGAGCAGTGTCAGCTTGGAGGTGTCGGTACCCTAACAGCAGAAGGCTGTCTCACACTTGTGGCCGATACTGACGAAGCCCACCAGAATCAACAGCTGTTCAACATCTCGTTGGCAACCGCTATTGTTAACGGTCTCCTCTTCGGCTGGTCTGTGCTTACTCACTGGCCAAATTTTGGCATGAGCCTTAGTTTCAACCTTCAGCCTGTTTTCTCTCTCGTCAACATTGGGCTGTTCGCCGGTCTTGTGGGGTGGTTCAATGCGACCGAGTTTGTCGATACAGCTGCTTACGAACTCAACTTAGAACATAACGTATTCTTCTCGGACTACAATTCGCGCGCCATTGCGGTGGTCGGCCTCGTGGCGGGTATCGTAGACACTGTACTGTTCCACGGACTGAACATGTTCTACTTTAAAAAAGACTGCCTACCGGCAGAATAAGTAAATCTTAAGTAAATTAATATATCTTTCATTTCCAAAAAGTGTAATATGATTCAGGAGCAACTTGGTGCCTTGCCTGAAAAATCTACTAATATTATTTATGCAGACCCCCCTTGGAAATACCAACAAACCGTTGGGAATGGCGTTCTCAAACGTAAAGACGGCACCTTGATTTATCCCTCCATGTCACTCCGCGAACTTTGTGACCTTGGCCCAGATGTGTCTCGTGTCTGTAAAGATGACGCGGCTCTCTTATTGTGGGCCACCATGCCTTTGTTGTCTGAAGCGCTGCAGGTCATCAACGCTTGGGGCTTCAAGTACAAAACGTGTTTTGTGACGTGGATTAAAACAACAAAGCAAGGAGACCGTCCCGCCTTTGGTGTGGGTTACTACACGCGCTCGAACGCTGAGCTGTGTCTGTTGGCGGTCAAGGGGAAGATTGCATCTTATAAAAAACTATTGCCGGATGAAACAGACCGAGGCGCGTCGTCAATGTCTTCAGTGGTACACGAAGACGCACCATGTAGAGTCAATTTTTTGTCGATGTTAGAGGATTCCTCGACACCAGTGATAATGACACCTCGGCGCGAACACTCGAGAAAACCTGAACTTGTGCGCAACATGATTACGCGACTATTTGGAAATATACCACGAGTTGAAATGTTTGCACGAGAACAAACACCAGGATGGACAGTGATGGGAAATGACGTCTCTCACTTTGAAGTCTCAGAGGAGCAACAACACACAGCGGACGCAAAACACGACAGAGCTCGTAAAAAAAGAAAGAAGAAGTAATTTTTAGTACTATTTAAAGAGTGTATTGTAATCCATACAATGTCGTCACTGAAAAAAAACCCATCCTTCAAAGGCTCACAGTCCCCAGTACATTCGCCGTCCGATTACGTGCCTCAGCATCCATATTACACATTTAAACCAGAGTCCGTCACCGCCGCCAATGACCATCTAGACAACTATGCCGAAACACGACCGTTCGAAGACACTGAAGGTCTTCTAAGCTGGGCTAAAGGAAAATGGTCCGCAAGGAAGGAAAAAAAGTTAGAGGCATTGCGGGTCAAATTAAGATTACTGTGTAGCAAGACAAAGCATGATGATTGTGGAAAAATCGAAACGATGAATCTAAAACAACTAAAAGCACTCAAGAAAAAATTAAAGCCGAAAAAGGGAAGTAGTAACTGGCCAATATGGAGAGATATTGACGAGGGGCTTCAAACTTTGGTGGGTGTTTTGGGATTTTAATTTATTCGGGTCTCTCACTTTGAAACCTCAGAAGAGCAACAAACTACATCGGACGCAAAACACGACAGAGCTAGAAAACGCCTTAAAACCAAATAATTTACATTTAACAAAATAATTTACACTTATGTGATTCTAATTTATCCTTTCTATGATTTTACTGACAGACATGTCTACCGTTGATTTTTTACAAGCACATGTGCGCAATTCACTGGGAGAAGATACCTTTGTGGGTCCAAATACGGAGAAAAAAGTGTTGCCAGAATGCGCGACGCCAAACATGAAGCCAGACGAAAAAGACACGCTCACCGTCGATGAAAAAACAGAAGAAGTCTTGTGTGACCCCAAGTTTGGTATGTTCAGCCTGTTTTATTACCATTGGACAAAGGGACATCAAAACATGGCCATGAAAAAGCGCAACACGGTCTACTGTTCCCACATTTTTAGCCTCTTGTTTGCCTTGCCAGTCCTAGTGTTTGTGACGCAGTGGATCATGTACATTGCTCTCGTGTCGCATCAAATTCGAACCTATAATGGTGGTATCTGTCCAAATAGGGCCTTTGGCGAAGAAAAATTGATGATGTCAGCCGTGGCCATCTTCTATTTTATCAAAAGTTTTTTCCTATGGGATAACATTGTCGACCGAACCCATCGTAAAAAAATGATTCCTTCCACCAGTTACATAGTGATGCTTGACACGTTTCAAGAGTTTGGATTTAATTTACTTGTCTATCTGACAAACTTATGGGTCATATTCACCGACGACGATTTTTTGAACATGTTTTTTAATACACTAGCGATGGAATTTTTGATGGAAATGGACAATGAATTTGAAAGAGCATACTTTAGCTATTTGCCAGGTGTAGCAGTGGACATTTACGACAATATGTTTGTCACATACCGCGAAAATATTGTAATGGTAGCACAAAAAACACACGCATCCAATGCATTCCGGATTTGTCGAAAGTGTACGTGGCTGCCATTTAAAATTCTAATGTTTTTGTTCATGTCCTTGCCAGTGATTTGCTTTGTCTTCATTTTCTATGGTGGTGTGTGTAAATAATTGGCACTATATAAAGTGCATCGCAGGAACAAAATGACTCTCAACATTTCGAATAAAATCTATGTTGTCGCCGCCTTCACTGCTCTCGCCGCGCTTGGAGCATATGTCTATACGACCCGAAAAGTCCAGGAACCGACAGACGTTGATTCAGACAAAGAAACACAATAAAACCTCTCAAACATGTTTGAAACATACATGTTCAACAAACATTTCGTGATACACTGTATATAAATACAATTAATTTTCTCAAATGATTCCATCTGGTATTTGTCTCGATTTAGAAACAACCATCACTTTAAAAATTCCGGACCATATTCGCCCACCCGGCTACAAACGTTACGAGACACGGATTATCGAAATTGGTGCAGCTCTCTGGCAAAAACCACATATCCGTTACCAAGCATTGGTCAACCCTGTTTGCAGGTCTGCTTCGATTGGCACAGCCAAAGAATTGTTCCAACATTTAACGGACTTACACCAACATCCAACACGTACACTCAACTTTTGGTCCACTGTGCTAGTCAAACGCAAGTCGTTGACCAGAGCAATGCTGGGAGAAGCGCCCGAAGTTTGGTTGGCGCGTCAAGTGGACTCGCGCGCCAAAACCTTTGTCAAGTGGCACAATGAACCGGAGACAGGGCCCGCATTTGTCACGGAAAAAGAAGGACTCTTAGGTCTACTCGCCTTTACAAAAAAGCACGAAGCAAACACATGGCTCGCACACAATGGCAATTCTTTTGATTACAAAGTTCTCGACGGTTGTGCGGAGCGACATGCGCTTCTCATTGAACCAGACATTCAAAAACTGGACACACTCAAATTGTTTCGCAAACAGTTGCCGGGACACCAATCGTATTCACAGCCCGTCTTGTACGAAAACCTTTTTCGTGAAAAATATAATGCCCATGTAGCTATCGATGACGCCATCGCACTTTCAAGATTATGTGAACATTGCAATGCAAACACGGCCACAACGGCCGTCACAGCAACTGGCAAAACGACCACTAGAACAACGGCGAAGAAGAAAATGAATTTGACCGTCACAGCAACTGGCAAGACGACCACTAGAACAACGGCGAAGAAGAAAATGAATTTGACCTTTGGCATTCAAGCCACAAGCAACGTACAAAAAGCCACAAGCAACGTACAAAAATTGCACGGCAACGTACAAAAATTGCACGGCATCGGGCCAAAGTCCGCGGCAGCTCTTTCTGTGATAGGTATATGTACAGTTCATGAATTGCGAGCTCAATATCACAAAGGTGGTTCGGAATGGCTTCAATCTATTTTGCCTTACGGCGTGCAATGGAAAGTGGTAGCACACTCGATCTCAAATTGTTGAATCCAGACCTCTTTACAAAAAGACTCTATTTGTAACCCTACTGTCAAGCCATATGATAGAATTTTTATTTGGATGGACAGTAGGTGTTTGGATGGGGCAGCAATTACCTCTACCGTCGGTGCAGACATATATCCAAAATTGGTATAGTCCTGCCGTTAGAAAGGCCCCTCAAACAAACGCAACACAAGTCGAAAAGTCATCAGTAGAAGTCTCAGTTCCAGTGTTCACAGGTGAAATGCCACCCTCGGTGTAAATTGAGTATTTAAGAAATATAAATTAATTTAAATGTTTTTCTTTATCTTCGGTTTTTTATGTGGTGTCTACATTGGTCAAGAGGTGCCTGGTTGGCCTAAAATGAAACCAACACTGCAAATGCTATACGGCAAGTTAGTTAGTGCCGCCAGTCCGCCAGACGCCAGTCGGCCAGACGCCAGTCGGCCAAGCTCTACTTCAGAACAAGCGTCAAAAAACGATTAGAGACCTATATAAGTCCAAGACTTGAATAATAAATGTCAACACAATTGAATTGCATTGTACATCATGATACAAATGTTACGCAATTGAGTTCTCTTTTGAAAGAACATGCAATTGTATATGACCCTCCCTATAATCTGAGTTCCCTGTTATCGCCTTATATTGCCAGACAAGGCCGTCGTCTTCAAATTATTGTCCACCACTCGAGTCGAAATATATCTATCGTTGACGATGATATCCGCCACCATGTCTTACAAACTACTATCGCCGCATTTCAGTCACATCAATTAAGCATGGCTCCAGTCAATCTCCTTGCAGCCAGTCATCGCAGTCGTCCTACGGTCAGTCGTCCTACGGCCAGTCGTCCTACGGTCAGTCGTCTCAGTCGTCCTACGGCCAGTCGTCTCAGTCGTCCTACGGTCAGTCGTCCTACGGCCAGTCGTCCTACGGTCAGTCGTCTCAGTCGTCTCAGTCGTCTCAGTCGTCCTACGGCCAGTCGTCTCAGTCGTCCTACGGTCAGTGCCTCTGTCCAAGATACGGGCAAGCAGTGTTCTATATGTTTCGAGACGATTACGTCCGACCAGTTGCATTGTTTGCCGTGTGCGCACGTTTTCCATGATTCGTGTGTTCGTCGTTGGTTTGAGGAGTCTGCGTCGTGTCCAGTGTGTCGATTGCAATTAGCATAGTAGGTCATGCATAGTGCTTCTCCATATGCACGAACGTTGACAACTTGGACCTGCCGAGAGAATGTCGGTCATGGACAGACAGCCGTTGTTATCTGCGTCACAGTCCTCAAAAAGGCGATGATATTTGGAGCCTTCCACAGCCATTAAGAACTGTCGTCGTAGCGATTTCGTTTTGGACCGAATCACAGAATGTAGTTGAAATTTATTGATGCATACATCTTTGACAATACAGGACCAAACTTGTTCGTGTGCGATATCACAGAAAGCGTGCGTGGTCAAATACATACAACATAAAATTAAAAATTGTATCATTTATGTACCAGTGTGTTCTTTATATACTAGACATTGATTCTTGTGTGTTAAAAGCTTGACCACTATAAGAGTGAGTGTGGTGACGGTGGCAGTAACAATAAAAATGGGTACGTCAATCCATGAATAATTTAATTGTAGAAGGCTGGCGAGTACGTTGATAGTAATGTAGAGTGTGACTTGTGTCTTGAGACTGTATCGGTCCTGAATGTTTGGCAATTCCGTCAGACAGACAGCACATTGTTTTTTCCCTTGTGTGTCCATGTATTTTTTGAGGCATTGTTTATGTACAAACGTTTGGCATAGACATGGTGATGGAGTTGTGCATATGTCTAGACATATGTAGCACTCGTGCTTTGCGACAAGATTTTTTTCCAACTCTTGATCTGTCATAGTGACCAAAGTGGCGCTATGGTTATAGTTTCAAATCCAGCTTTTAAAGCCGAATACAATATATATCCTATTGACTTTGTCTGTGAATGGATTGTGAAAAGGAACACCAACGATGGTTGTCACAAGTTGAAAAGTTGAAGGCAAGTATAAACGAACTGACAAATACAGACCCGCAAAATTTGTTGCAGCATTTCTTTTTACAAGCCATTCAGACTGAATTTTCAACAGAACTTGAAACACATAAAACGGCCATCAAAACATTATTATGTAACGCGGTGGCGCAGAGCGGACAACTGGTCGGAACGACCCGAGTAAGGGCTTCCGAAATTATACAACAACTGTACCGAACGGACTTACTGCCCAAGATAAGATTAACGGATATACGCAATAAAGCTGTCTTTGAGGTCTATAAAAGTTGTGGCGTTACGATAGATACATATTTTGAACGGTACTCGAGCCCACCCGGCACCGTCGAGCAGAATATGGTCTACAACCAAATTGCACATGGTGCCGCCCAAGCAACGGCTACAGAAACGGTCGAGTTGTCCAACGTACTTATATGGATGCAAATTTTGAAACGTTTCTTTACAGTGTACGATAGTTTGACATCAGAGGTGTTGTTAACACCATGCACCTTAAATTGGGTCGGGGCTATGTGGTTGAACCATATTCGGGAGCGTTCTTTGGGTGATTTAATCTGGGAATTGTATTTAGACTTATGGTCGATAGAAAATAGTCCATAAAAATTAATTTTCATTTAATGTTTTTTTTACAGAATCTACAAAATGTTCTGACATCGAGCGCCATGCAGAGGACTCTTTTAAGACCTTCTCAACTTTAAGTGCTTTCAAAGATGTGGACATATCTTCAAGAGTCGTTATTAGACGATTCAAATCGTCCTTGATGGTGATTTCGCCTCGACTTGATGTTAACATGGATGTGGTCGAGTGTATAGTATGTATAGCCTCGGATGCATCCGCAATCATAGTGCCTAATTGCTCAGGATGATAGACGGATTGCAGATGGTGCACCGTTTGCACAGTATAAGTAGCTCCGACCGTAAAAAATATCAACATCATCGATAAACAAACGGCTGTGACTACAGAAGCTACTGTCTGCACCCCGTCAAACCGTGTCCGCAGCGGTTCTTTCGAAGAGTACATTGTTACCGATAACGAACATTATATAGTATATAATTGCCGTTGTTGAAACAGACATGATTTGGTTGGCCCTTGTCGTTTCGGCAATTGGCCATGCTTGTTGGGACAATGTCTTGACATGGTTGGTGCGGAACGACCCAGACGCTTCGCTCTTGCATATGCTATGGTTGCGAATGACGATCATGGCGGTTTTTTTGGGCATTGTGTGCGAGACGAAAATAACAAGCAAGAAAGCTTGGAGTTGGTGGTTTAAATTTTCTATTGTCGGATGGGTTATTCCCAGTTGCATGTATACGATTGCTGTTTTATGGACGGGTTATCGTGTCACTGTGTCGTTTCAACCGTTTATTCCTTTGATGGTGGCCTTGCGAATCACGGCCCCCTTTAATTTTCAAAGATGTACAGCACTCATCATGGCAATGTTTGGCACTGTTTTTATCTGGTTAGGTATTTTGTGGCAACAAGAACTGTGGATGATCTGGTTGGCTCTGTTGGCGTCAATTATTCATGTCATTTGTGTGGCCGAGTGGTTTGTCATGTTGCATAAGATTGAAACGGAAGTAATGGCCCACATAGTGCGAGGCATTATGTTGGGGGTCGTGGTCATGTTTTTTTGTTTGATTGTCTGGAATCCTCAGCATTTGGCGGCGGCGTATGTGTATAAAATGGACGCTTGGTTTTTCATTGTGGTGGCGGGTGGAACATGTGTAGCATGCAAGTACTGGGTGATTGCTACTTTTTCGAAACAAATGTCAGTGGACGCCATTGCCATTTTTGAATGCGTGCATCCCATTGCTACACTTTGTTCCGACGTTATACAAGGGCATGATATATTCGAGTGGCAAGACCTTGCGGCCATTTTACTGTATACAATTGGATGGATTTTATACCCGAAAAAGAATATTTAAGCTGCTCTGAAATTGGTACAAGATGTACAAGAAACATGCTGTATGGTGCCAATGCGCGTCTGTTATTCCTATTGTGATGGCTATGGCTACTACTTTCTCGATACAGACCATCACATTTTCAAACGACATCTACTGGTCCATTATCTTGTGGGTCTCCACTGTCGTACAATTTATAGCTTTCGAGCATGGTCCGTGGTATTTGACCACGGATACTTGGCACAGGATACAGGAGCACCGAGATTTTGTCATTCGCTGTACGATTACGGCATGGTCACTGGGGAGACTCGAGATATCTCAACATCTGATGCTGATACCAATATTTTGCGTCAGTAGTTTGTTTTTGCAACAATACTATAATTTCACCCTTTTGCCGGTGATTCTCTGGAACATTGCGTCATTGAATGTCAAATCATGGATTCCTGTGTACTTTGTGTTGACATACTTGCGTGAAAGGATGTTTGAAAAAAGTATCGGTACATCTATCGCGTCTCCTCCTCTTCGCCAAGCTTATGGCCTGTCTGCTGTCCTAATTGTCCTTGAGTCCTTGATTCTATGGTCTCTCAGATGTCAATACCGATTTCCATATACATTTCGATGGACACCGTTTATTGCATCTGTTGTCGGATGTTTTGTAGCGTCAGCGTGGTGCTCCATGTTCATTCAAGATACAAAAGTATCTCGCAATGCCATCATCCAAAAACGAGGTCATGGCATGGCCGCCTCTTTGACGGCCGCCGAACAGTGCCCGGTATGCTGCAAGTGTCTCACGGCTTTAGACATGGAAGCATCATTTGGTTAAGAACGCCATACAACAAGACATGTCGTCTTTCGGTGCGTCAATGCCGGACAAATAATCAGCGGCGGACTTCGAACGCCATGCTTTGTACGCACATTCTTCCAATGTCCTCGCGTTGGACACACCGTCCGATTGGGTAATGGCAATGACGTCTTCGTGAAAAGGTATTTCATGCACGTAGACGTGTATCATGTCCAAAGGAACACCCGTTTGACGGCGCTCATTGACATCGCCAAATGTAGCCATAACTTGGCCTCGTGCTTGACCACCGACCATCACCGCCGACCCCCAATTCTCATGTGGTTCGGCAGGTACTCGGACAGACTGGGTTCCGTAACGCAAAGCTGGTCGATTGCGACGTTGCCATAGTTCCGACATCCAAGTAGCATTTTCCCGATGCACAACAGCTTTGTTATTTTCAACGGAATACATCATGATGGGACGATGACCACCTTGAGGGTCGCGCATGGAATATTTGCCCGCATTCCATCGATTATAACAGACAGGTTTACGGCGCGTTGAATGATTCAGATAGCGCTGGTACATGTCGCGACTGTCCCATACGTGGGGCACGGAACAGACCACCACTTTGCGTTTGTACACCAACAAGGCTTCCGAGTCGCCGACGTTCACAGTGACCACCCATCGCCGTCCCTTTGACTCAACAATAGTCATCTGCGTAAAGGTCGAACCTGCCGTCTCAAACAAACAGTCTTGCATATGTCGGACGACTTGAGAGCGTATCTTTTGAGCAGTCTTTTCGGGATTCAAAAGCAAGTCTCTGTGCGAAATAACGTCTTCAATGTGGGACACGACGCCGGACGTGTTCAAAGCCGCTTCCAGACCTTGGGCACCGTGTCCGTCAGCGACAAATATAGAGTCTGCAGTATGGCCATAGACGTCCTGTCCTGCCATTCCGGGTCCTACGTCACCGCCATGTTTTGGATGGCCAATACCTGCTGCAGACATGACAACGCTATATTGTGTTGTCATAGGTTGTGCCATAATAGTTTGATGTACAACATGACCATTTAAACTGCCATCTTCTACAACGGGCACATATTCAATAAACATTCATATTATTATTCTTTTATGGTTTATATAGTACATTAACGCTTTCTTTTCTTGGGGCGCGCCAACAGTTCCTCACCCTGTTCAAAATATGTCGACTTTTCTTTGGCCTTAACACAGGCATCCAGAATGTCACATTCGACTTTGCTGCGTGTAAATCCACGTACCAGCCCCCACAGTGTCACCTTGACGTTAGGATGGTCACCGAATTTGCGAGTGATTTTTGTATCGATTTTTTTTGCAAACCCAAAATCTATCATGTATGGTCGGCCTGCTTCATTCAGCATAACATTACGTGCATTCATATCTGCGTGCATGACCTTGGCAGTGTCCATGCGATGCATCAATGCACAAATTTGATACTGTAAGGAATCCGGCAATTTAGAATACATCTCCACGGGCAAAGACGCCATCTTTTCCATGATAATATGTTTGTTTTCAGTGTCTACTCCATATACTACGGGCGATACTCCGGCCACTGCACACAATTGTTGCAGGGAAGCTTCTTTTTGAATGCGTGCAATCGACTTGGTCTGTTTAAATGTTTTGACGGCAACTTGTTGCCCTTTGCTCAGGCACACTGGAATATCGTAACACTCACCAGAGAATCGTTTGGTCACGGTGCCAAGCAAAGTAATACCTTCTTTGCCATCTTGGCCCAGTTGTTCGGATAAGTTGATTTGAATGGACATTTTTGTTTATTAAAACGATGGATATTCTTAAAATCACATATGTGCTACACAGGTATACCGTGTAGGTGAGCAGGTATACCGTGTATATATTGGTGAGCAGGTATACCGTGTAGGTGAGCAGGTATACCGTGTATATATGCTACACAGGTATACCGTGTATATATTGGTGAGCAGCTAAATGCATGGATAGGGTGACAGAGTGGGCAGGCATGGCTTTGATGAAAGCCCGCCGCAGGGGAAGACCCGTTTCTTTGGAATAAATACTGTACAGTGTCCTTCTATGATGATACTCCATGTAGGAGGCCCACCAAGACTGTGCGAGGTTTTGTTTCTGACGTTTGGCTAAGACGCAAATCCATAAGAATCCAACCCATGGCCAGACGACGGCAGTGTGCAAATCAGCTTGACCGTACATCCATGCTTCAAAGGTGATGACGTCTTTGACAGGTCCAGCAGTCCGAAGGGGAACGTATGTTGACTGAAGTTCCTGATTAAATGAGTCTATAAACTCTCTGGGTACCATGTTCCAATGAATAGCCAGTATCCTGGGCAACGTTTCTTGTGTTTTGTAAATTTCCGGCACCCATTTCGTCAAGAATGTGCTGTGTTTGTTGACAAAGATATGATGATTGTGTTGGTCTTTGTTGACCAAGTGTATCATTTCCATGGACCGGATGGCCTGAATTAAGAGAACGTTTGTCAGCAAAATGCTTCCTTCGTGTTTCCGTGTAAATTCCCAGGACGCCCCAATGGGTTCGTGCATGGTTTTGAGAGAGATGTAGGTGTCTATCCAGTGCCATGCTCTTTGACAATGCAAAAATAATTTTTTGACACGTTTCTCATAGTCTTCGTAACACCACCATACCATAATAACAAAAAATAAATTGGCATCTACCACCGGAACGTTTTGAAACATGTAAAAGGGATGTTCATCGAGCCAAGACGTGAAAAATCCGGCCGGAACTTGCCCACTTGCCGTCATGTGTTTGGCGAGTCGCTCTACATATTGTATCGCATTTTCTTTGCCCTTGTCTCGTAGTTTCAGACCAAACAGCGTGTAAAACGTATCTCGTGTTGCAATGCGTGTTTTATAATAGTTCGTAAAATAACCACCGTTGCGCTTTTTATTCAACTGCAACTGTACATCAAACGGTTCTGATAATTTCACACGATATCCAACACAATCTGGCAATATCGCGACTATACACCGAAACAAAAATATAAAGGGCATGCACACAAAACAAACCATTCCCGTTATAAAAGACGGTTTAATATAGTTTAAATGTTCAAATACCTTTGGATTCTATTTTCTATGAGCTATGCAATCCCCTGTCCTCAACATACAATGTAACTGATTGACCGTCCTCAATGTCTTGCACCGACACAATGCTGGGGTTCTGTGGGTACTTGTTGACGTGTTAATTCACACTATAGACTCAGAACAGATTGTCGAGCCATGTCCTACTGTCTCCATCGATGGCCACAATGGAGACAATTTGCAAAGATAGTCATTGGCTCGTCGGCGCCACGAGTTTGTTTTTGATAATAGTCGACCTTGCGACGTTTGCATTTGCCGCACTGCAAGATGGAATCTTTTATTTCATCCTTGCTCACAAGATGTGTTGGATAAGCTTCTAATCGCCACTGGTGTCTTCTCTGTGCTTCGTCGGTCCCCAGAAACCAAAGTTCGGAGTTTTGTATCAGTTCGTGGTGTGAAAAATGTTGGAGTGCAGAAGGATTGAACTTGAAATGTGCCTGAAACTTTCTTATTACCTGCGGGCCGTAGGTACTTACTTCGTCAGGTATCTCCATGATGTCGTTGCTATGATTCAACGCGTACTTAAATAAGAATATACGTTACACAAGTGAAAACATAACCACTAAGAATGGAAAGACGACATCGGATACGGTCCGAATTATTTCAACTTGACAAAACGTCGCCATTGATTTGAAGTAGATGAAATCAAGCAACGTGGGCATCAAAATACTATATAGCGTAATCATAATGATTATTGGAATTTGAAACACTGGACCAGGAACGGAAGGTTCACCGACCGAAGTAATAAATACGCACGTAACAGTATATAATTTGGCCACAAAGGCAATCACAAACGACATCCAATGCGACGCTTCGAATTTCTTTTGCAGTTGAAAAAAATGTAAACTCTCCAGACATAAACGGTCATCGTCCATAAACTTATCAAGTGCTTTGATGTCGTACTGATTGGCATTTTCAGCAAGACCACTTTGCCATTCGATAACTACAATAATTAAAATAAGTAATAATGTCGCCAGCGTCTGAGAGTGACCCAACAGATGGTTCAGGAACATGAATAATAGTGAGATAGAAAACATTCTGGTGACAGTGCGAATCGTATTGTAACCTCGGACATACATAATCTTCACATCGCACCAAAATCGGCTGTTTTCAGAGCCCCAGGGTCCAGTCAATAAATTTAAATACATAACGACGTACAATAGACACGTCGGCAACATCGCAATTACTGGCAACCAATATGCGGTAGTCCGCATAAAGCGAATCGCAATGGCACAAACAAATTCCAATATTAAAATTGCACTGGCCCATTTGCACAATTCTTGCATGGTCAGACCAGCGTCTGATTTGATTCTACATCTTAAATTACATAGTGTCAACGGCATACTACTGACAACCTCTTCGTTCATCAGTGTGTTTTTTGATTCGGGGTCTTCCATTTTATTTTTCAAGATTGTATTTATACCGTCTGACGTAACTATTTTTGTAAATATGTGTACAGTGAGTTGGGTGTGGTATGTTTTGCGCTTAAATCGGTCATAAATCCAATCCTTTGCAGAGATGTGACGACAAATTCGGAACAGAAATAAGTGTCGTAACTCGATTGGTGCATATCGCGAAACGGCAACCAAGAACAAAGTGCACCCGAAGTGTCGTAATCTTTTCCCAGTTCTTCAATGGCAAACTTCAATGTTGACAACTCCTGCTCTGAAGAGACGTCTTTAGAGTGGACAATAGTAACATTCTCATCCTCGTGGGTAGGAATTTTGAACCATGAATCATGGGCTGTGTCTGTAAGGACACGAACAGACATTTTTTGACCTAATATTTGAGAAAAGGACAAGGACATTGTCTTGGAACTTTGTGCCATTTTTCGAAACCCAGTATCAAAGAACGCCAGCTCAATTTGACCAATCATGCGCTGGCAATCTTCTGGAGCATAGTCCCCGCGCTGAGCTCCCAGATATATTTCTTTCACGACTTGCATAATGTTTGCGGGCGTCGTTGTCAAAATCAACTCACAATGACAAAACTCACCTGCGGTGAACCATGCCGCAAAACGATTAAACATGCCTGAAAAATAGTCCATCGGTTTATAAAAAGAAACAGATATTGGCATTTATTTGCACATTGAGAACAGCATATAAATACTCTCCATGGACAAAATACATGGGCAGCCTCTGCACAAAGTCGGCCACCACACAAGTCATTGAATGCATACATCAAATCCAAGACGTCGAGAATACTTTACAAAGGCTCGTTGACAAGTACGAAGTGCAAATACGGACGGAACAGCGTCTCGTACGCCAAAAAATACACCGAAAACCAGATTGCATCCGTCACATGAGAACTATTCAAATTATTCGCCATCATAAAGAGAAAATGGAGACTCGCCTCACCGCATGTATGGACAAACGATATCAACTAGAGTCGTTGAACGTCACCAAAATGCACATAAACGCAGTCAAAATAACTACAAAAACGTACAAACAATTTTTAAATGAACACGACATTCAAAAAGTGGAGCAATTGCAAGATACATTGTCAGAAATGATTGAAGACGCCTGTGAAATTAACCAAGTTGTCAATGAAACGCCTTCGATGTTTGAAGTCGACGAATATGAAGTGCAGCGAGAATACGACTCCATTTGCGCGGAACTCCAGTTACCCGAAGTACCAACGACAACGCCGAATTACAACGCTAAGGAATTAGAATTAGTACCGTTAACAAATTAATTATTTTTTATGTGACAGTGTATTTAATCTTGACAAATTTAACAACATGCAAGTCGAACGTGTTCAGATTACATCGAAGCAACTACTGGCAAAAGGATGCATCTGCTCCTGGTTTGTCCCCTTAGAAGTAGATGCTTCCGTCGACGATATCCTAACAATATTTGCTCAATTTTTATTAGATAGACAGCGCGTTCCGTATCCCGAACTACAAAACTGCTTCGACACGCTACTGCAAAGTACAGAGGATTGTATGTTTGTCTTTATGCGCCGTGACACCGACGAAGCGGTAGGCATTTTGCGCTCACACAAACCACTGTGTTCTGAGAGAGAAAAGACTCTCCTCAAACAACTTGGCCAGGAAACGCAATGGAATATGCCGCTATGGACCTGGAAAGACACGAGCCACACACTGGCCTCCGCAATGGAAATGCAATGTCAACACATTAAAGGTCACTGTATGGGTATATGGTGTTATCGATGATGTCCCATTGGCAATCCATTCGGATTACGTTGCCATAGTTCCACTGCATGGAAGTGTTCCTCCACAGACAAGGCAAACTCTTCCCATTTCACCAACGAAACTTCCTGTTCCGTCAATTCAACTTGCTTTGGAACGACATTTAAATCTGGTAAAGTTGAAGGAGCGGCAGACATATCTTCATACATTAAAGGTCTGGTTGTTCGTGATCAATGATTCGTTGAATGGATTTCACTTCCCAAAGTGGCAGTGAATAACTTTTTTATATTGATTCTCGCTTTAGTAATATGATACTATAAAAAGAGAGTTCTTTTAGCGAATGTCCGTTATCATCAATGCCTGTACGCCTTTGGCAGTCAATCCGCCAGGTCGTAATTGTCGAGGAGTCGCAGTGCGCTTTCGAATCAGAACGAATCAGCCTTTTGTGTCGTTAGGGCTTACTGCTAGAACGTTTCAAGTGGACTATTTTAAATATGGGTCGTCTCCTGGCGGATATAGAGTGGAGTACAATCCGCCCCAGGCATGGACGTGCACGTGTCCAGATTTCAACTTTCAAAGAAGAGCCGAGTTCCAAACATGCTGCAAACACATCCAAGCCTGTATAGATAAAGTAAGAAAATTTGGTCCAGCTAGATATCAACAATTTTTAAACACCCATGTACAGGAAATTTCCACTCTAAATTTCTAAAATTTTAGGAATTGACAATCAGATTTCTAAAATTTTAGGAATGGACAACAGATTTCTATAAAGTTTAGGAATTCTGGCCCCATAAACCTAACATAAGTAAAATATAATTGACAATACTGAATTTTTAAAATTTTAGGAATTGTCACTCTAGATTTCTAAAATTTTAGGAATGGCCACTCCAAATTTCTAAAATTTTAGGAATGGCCACTCCAAATTTCTAAAATTTTAGGAATTGCTTCCTGATTTCTAAAATTTTAGGAATTGACAAACTGACCACTCCAGATTTCTAAAATTTTAGGAATTGCTTCCTGATTTCTAAAATTTTAGGAATTGACTCAGTTCTAAAATTTTAGGAATTGACAATCAGATTTCTAAACTTTTAGGAATTGTGGTCCCATAACCAAACACAACTTAAAATATAATTGACAATAGATTTCTAAAATTTTAGAAATTGCTTCCTGATTTCTAAAAGTTTAGGAATTGCCTCCAAGATTTCTAAAAGTTTAGGAATTGCCAGCCGAATTCTAAAATTTTAGGAATTGCTTCCTGTTTTCTAAATTGCTTCCTGTTTTCTAAAATTTTAGGAATGGACAACCGAATTCTAAAATTTTAGGAATTGACTCAGTTCTAAAATTTTAGGAGTTGCCTCCAAGAATTCTAAAATTTTAGGAATTGCCTTCGTTCTAAAATTTTAGGAATTGACTTCAAGAATTCTAAAATTTTAGAAACTCTGTCAATTCCTCAAATTTTAATCTAAGATTTAAAATTTAGCATTTTTTTGGTCCCATAACCCAACATAGATAACTATAAGTGACAATATTGAATTTCTAAAATTTTAGAATTGTTTTGGTCCCATAACCCGACATAGATAACTATAAGTGACAATATTGAATTTCTAAAATTTTAGAATTGTTTTGGTCCCATAACCCGACATAAGTAAATACAATTGTCACTCTAAATAAGTTTTCTGATTCCTAAAATTTTAGAACTTATACTGGAGTTATAAAATGTACCTATTTATACTGGCATGATAACATTATACTACTGATGAGCACACCTCAATTTAAAACTTTTATTCCAAGCGAGGCCCCTACGTGGTACACATCTAAATCATGGGACAAACAATTCGAAGACGATATCAAAAAACCAAACTTTAAAGACTTGAAACAATGGAAAAAATATTTAAAGCATGTCAGCAAGGCCGTATTAAAAGCGTCTCTCAGACGAGAAGAACTGCCAGAATGGTTTCGCCATCAAATAGACACTGAATTGGGCCGAAGAGAGGGTGGAAATCCATTTATGAAATATTTGAGCCAGTTTAGTTCTTCAATATTAAGCGAGATTCATGAAAAAATTGGGGTTTTTACATTGGCAAAAATATTTCTAAAAGTCGGCAGAGAGCTCGTCGAATTTACATCAAAGTTTAGGGCGCTAGGAAAGGCCGACAAGAAAAAATTATTAGACTATATAAAAAATCCCACATCCGTTAAAGCTACATCGTCGACAAGCATTGGATTCGAACCAACTGAAGGTCTTGAACATTTTCCTGAATGGACAGTTAACGGTGCAGGTTTTTTATTGGGCTTCATGGGCGTGACTCAAAGTCTAACATTGTTTGAAACCACAGTCCTTTGGTGGCTTTTGCTGATTATGTGGAAGCTGGACAGAATTGCTTCATGATTTCTAAAATTTTAGGAATTGTGTCTAATATTGAATTAATATTGTCGCATAAGAAGATTGATAATATAATATTAAATTATTTTCCGATTTTGGACATATTTAAACATATAATATTTGTCTTTAATTCAATGTAACATAATTACTGTATAAATATGTCACTTGATGTTTTCGTCACAGATGTGTTTCCTGGTGGGCAAGATTGTTGGGTATAACTATGAATTTTGTGAAATACAGAGTATTGATGACTATGGTTATACTTTACAACGTTTAAATCAAGAGACACGAGAATTTTTGGATGGAGATGTCTATACAAAGGTTTCAAAAGAAGACCTGTCAAAATGGTGTATCTTAGGAAATGATGTTCTTTACATGGAAAAAACTGGTGAACTTGAACAAGAAGAACCAAATGGTTCGGTACATATGTTCGTACATTGTTCTGCAGTCACCATATAGAAGCACCTGAAAATGATGTATCTTGTAATTGACAACCGAATTTCTAAAATTGTACGGAAATACTGACAAGTAAATTTGTCTTGAAGAATGTTAGGAATTCCGGTAACATTTTTAAAAATAAACAAAGTAAAGAATATTCTTAAATAGATTACGTTATTCTAATTATTGTAAAAGCATGGCTCGTGTCCACACTATGTTGAGCCAAAAAGTTTTCCAGGAACATGAGGCGTGGAAACTGGTCCATAACAAAGACCATCGTGCCTTTCTGGAGTCGATGACGATTGCCGAGCTGCAGAACAGAGCCAATGTGCTTGGGCTCAAGGACGAATACCTCTCCGAGTATGGCCACATGCAATACAAGTCGACCTACATTTCAGCCATTCGCATGGCCCATGTCCTGACGCAAAAGGCTGACACTGACAAGGCTTCGGAGACTGGTTTTGTTGACGACGAAGCTTTTCAAAGGCTTGAAATGGAACATTCACACCTCAAAAAGACGTCGCACAACTTGGAAGTTGAAAACGACAAACTGATTTGTGCTGTCGATGTTCATCTTGCTACCATCAAGGAATTAAAACAACAAGCCTTTAAAAGGGAGAAGGAATTGTTCCAAGCGAGGTCAATGACTAAAAAACGCAAGCGTGAAAGGATTCAGGACAAAGGAAGAATTCTTTTTGAGCTTAAACAAATGTACAAACGTCTTAAAGGAGATATGGACGTATGACAGAACCTATGAAGTGACGGGTCCAGAATTGGAAGCTGTACTTCAAGAACATGATTGAGGATAGGGTTGTCCATGTGAGCCGTGCACCCCGACTTGTTTCAGATGTTCAATGTGTGAGTCAATGTCATCAGGTGCTGTTGAATCTTTTGGTCCAAACCATGCGACATAAGATGCGTACGCATGACCTAGCCAAATGGTATCTAATTGTTCTGTGTAGAGAGTAGTGATAGTCTCCTTAAAACATTCTTTTTCGGCAATGTGCCATTGATGCGTTTCGTTTGAATCGTATCTGGTACCATCTTTAAATTGTATGGACGTTTGCGGTAGTTCCCTGTATTCAATGCCTACTTGGTCAAACCAGAGACCAAGTTGAACGTCCAGGCCTTCTTGTCGTAGTGTCCTTGGTGCTGACCACGGATGCACATGGATAAGTCCATCACAGTGTGTGTGTACGCCGGCATGCGGCCATATTTTTTGATATGAAATATTGCCCGGTTCCAGACAGATGTCTGGATCCTTTCCGGTTTCGTATGCAACGTTTTCAATGAGCGTCCTGTCGTGCTCCGCGTGCGTTCGTGGTTTTCCGTGTATCCAAAAAGAAATAGCCATGTGGATATGGTCACCGACGATTGGTCGGGCTTGGACCGAGGACATTGGACTCAACAAAAAGCTATCTTGTCGAACTTGTTGACGTCCTTGGTGTTTGTACAGGACAACATGTGTCTGTGGAATGTTGTTCAACTGTGCAAATTGTTGTTTTGCACCGGAAGCTGTGTGTGCAAGAATGATTTGGCCTCGAGAATTAAGGACGTTCTGCATAGACATGTGCCAAGAAAGTATGGTAAACATGCCAAAAATTAATACATAAAACTCGGAGGTCATGTTTGGAAAGTGGCAGTACTTAAATAGAACACGACAGCATTATAAATGGGTTCCTATATGTCCACCACTTGGTTCATTTATGGTCGCGACCAGGATGACAATTGGCTCAGTGAACCATTAGTGTCTAGCACACAGGAAGTGGACAACATGGAGTATCACATCAAACGTTTCAAATACCAGGTGTATCAATTAGGCCTCGGCAATCTTGCGAATGTGTACAAGATATATTTGTATCAGGGGTTTCGCGTGGCAAGGTGTGTTCTGAAAGACGAAACTGTGACCGTCGAACTGTGTTCAGAGGCTGCAAAACAAGCGTGGTCCAACTCAAAGCGCCCTACTGCCAGCCGCAAGTTTGACAGTGTGTATACCAAAATATCAGAGGACCCTATTGTGTTTACGAAGAATCTGGATTCACAATCTGCTGAACATTGATTTGTGCGTTCCAGTACATGTTAGCTACGGGCGGCTTCTCGAGGGCAAAGGGTATTTCGTCGTCGCATCCGATTTCTAAATATGGTTTCAGTTGAATGGCTTTGACGGAAGCCGGACCCCCAGACAACGAACGTTGTTTGACATATTCTCCAATGTCTGCCCTGACATACAGTGTCACATCGACAGCCTTGGTGATGTCCATGGTCCATGTGCCAGGGACATGTTTTTCCCACGCCACGGAATGGTCGCTCCATTTTAGTTCTACATTCATGTTCGACTGTAATTGCAAGCGAACCGCTTCTTCGGTCTGTGGTGGCACGGTCCATTCGAGTCGGTCATAGGTTGGTCCATAACTGACTAACTGTAGCCATTCCTGAATCCATTCTGTCATGGTCGTAGCTGACGTGTGGACAGAGGCATTTACATGGGCATTGTCAAGGGGCTGAAGACGCATGTCGCCTTCTTTGGGAGAAAAAGTGAATTTAGCAGGCAGACCAGTACAATTTACAATTTGTAGTCGAGTATGACAATTTAATATCGACATTAAATTATATGAATTAAGTTTATTTAAATACGTCTCTCAGCTCGTTTAAATGTTGCGCATCTGTTGGAAGTTGCGCATATCTTCTACAGTCACGGTCTCGCGTTTGCTAAGCTCGGCACAAAAAGCTGCACCCTCGAAAAGGGTCGTCAACTCCTGTTCCGCCGCTGATTGAAGGGCTTTGACCGCGTCTCCATTGAACCGAAGACGGTGGGTAGTAAAGTCCGCAGCGGTTTGCGTGACAATACGTTTAAAAGTCGTTTGTGGCAAAATAAAGTTTGATTGCTCTTGCAGAGTGGTGACTTCTTTTTCCTGGCGGCGCTGTTTGCGGGTTTTCTTGGCTGCTTTGGCGATGATTTTTGGAGTTGCTACGGCGGAGGACATTTTGTTGTAAATTGGTGACCTTTATACGTTTTTTCTATGATTTTGTTGGATTAAGTGCAACATGTTCGATTTTTTGGCGCTGTTGGTTCTAGTTTGACATATTGCAAGTCTGTTTTCACGGGTTCTTCCGTCACTATGAGTTTTAAACAACGTTTAAAAAATGCCTTGACTTCGGCCGGATTGCGCGCCGAGAGCGTCTCGTGGACAATCACTTTCGACTGTCTGGTCCAAGGGAACAGCAGTTCCGCCATGTCGTCCTTGTTCGCATACGTCAAGTCGGTTTTATTTCCAATCACTCCGATGACTTTGGGTTGATATTGCTCGATGCATCTCATCCAAAATACTAGATTGGAATGATTGACCGAGGTGTCATAGACTAATATCGCGAAGTCAGTGTCTCGGAGATACGAATGCGTCAAAGAATGAAAACGCTCGGCGCCCGAGGTGTCCCATATCGTCAAGTACACCTTCTGACTCCCGACAGACACTGTTTTTGAAAAAAAATCAATGCCAATCGTAGCACGACAAGTGTTCGGATGGTTATCTAAATAAGACTGTACAATCGATGTTTTTCCTACACTGTAATCTCCTATTAAACAACACTTGACTCTTCCTAACATTTTTGCTTTAAAAAAAGTACATACTACTAAATAGTCGCCAGCCAAGTTTTCCATGCCTTTTCGGCCAGTGTCATCTTTTCGGCATCGCGAACGATGACACGAGTCCAATATTCACAATAACGCGCAGTCAACAGAGTGGACACAGACTGTCTTTTAATGACAAATGATTTTTTGGCATTTGTCGAGTCATAAAAACGCAAATGGTCCATAGGATGTCCATCCGCCTGGCCTATAAATCCAACACATGAATAATCCAATATGATGTCATTTTCATGCAGTTCCGCCTCTAAAGCCACTATATCTTTCACGGTCGGCTTGCGCTGCCAACCCTTGCTGCGTTTGCAGGTCTCCACCACTTTGTACAGTTGTCGTTCGTCGATGCGCTGTATAATCGCCTGTGCTGCCTGTTTGTCTGGGTCCTGCGAATGGCGAATGAGATCTAAAATGGTATCGTCATACCGACAAAATGAATCTAAATCATGAATGGAGTTCTGTAGAGGCAGTCCAGACAGACGGAGAGCATCCGACACCATGTAATGAATGGCCACCACGGCAGGATGTCTGTATACTGTCGTATGCAAACGATAGCGCGTTTGAAAGACATTGTAAATGTCTTCGTACACCTTTTGATGATAACAGATGCGGTCATTGATGACACGTGCCGCATTGATGATGCGCATTGTGTCCGTATCAAACCCACCCTGTGAAAGGCCACAAGCCCGCGCGTCGCGTTTAATATACTCTAATTTGTCGACATCTAAATGACTGTCCATGTTGGCCACAATGTCGTAAAAAAAACTTTTTTGACCCTGTTTGGGAGATATCATGGCCTGTACAAAGGCAATCTCTTCCGTCGAGTACTCATTTTCAGACTCCTTTAAAAGTCGACCCACCAGCGCTACAGAACGCTGCTCGTGATGTGCCATCTTCGAGTGCGTATCTTTCAAAAAGACATCGTCAAACAAATGTGAAAAGGGCCCGTGACCAACGTCATGCAACAGACCCGCCATTTGAACCAAGACAATTTGACGGTTTGTAATATTCAATTCCGCTTGTTGGCTTTGAAGATTTTGAGCCAACAAGCCTGCCAAATAGGCCACGGAAATAGAGTGTTCGAAGCGTGTATGGGTAGCACCTAACCATACCCAATGCGCCGTGCCCAATTGACGCAGTCGGCGCAAACGTTGGAAAATTTTTGTATTAATAATGTCGACAATTTCAGGACCCAGCTCGTATTCACGGTGAACTGGGTCAAAAATGGTAGTCGGGTTGATGCGACGACGTTTTGACATGTTTTTTGTCAAACAATATCCGGTTGAATACAAATTCATATGTAATTAACATATGCGATTTTTACAAAGTTAGAACTGGGGTGCAATTTTGGAAAGCGCCGTATTTAAGTTTGCTTGGAACAATGAACAATGGATATTCATATTCGGCGACCAATAGAATATGAAAAAATTATATCAGACAATACGGCAAAAGCTATCGAGCTCACCAGACATCGAATGTCGGTGCAACAATTATTGGACTCGCGAGACGACGATGACAATCTTAAACAACGGCTAAAAAATTACATTCAAACATTTGATACCTTTTGTGCAACCATAAAACCACATGTAAAGTTGCAAAAACAACCGACATTCCACTGGGTCATTGATAGTCAACCATTGCACTCGTCGTGTTGGAAGTTTGAAGCTGTCGTGCCGCGCGTCGTTCTGTCCACAATGTTTCACACAGAAGGTATGACACATTTGAAAAATGACGATTACAAAGCCGCCGCAAAATCATTTAAAGCCGCGGAAAACTATCACATGGAAAATATACAACAATTGCGAGCTTGGAAATGGAAGTTGCCAGGCGTCAACCACGACATCTTGCAACTTAAGTGGCACTATTCCGCTGTGCATCACTTGCAAAGTCTTCAACATCTTTGCATGCTCTCCGTAGGACTCGATAACGAAACGCCCCCCACAACTCTCTACCTCGTCGCTCAGCGCGCCACCGTCGCCGCCGCAAAATCTGTCGCCGAATGGCCAGACAGACACAGCACACTACAACTGTGCGAAAGCCTTCAACACTTATTCTCATCCCACATTCTGTGGAACAGAGAAGAATATGGCGGTTCCATACATCGCCTAAACACATGGCTTCTTCCAAATGCACTCGACACGTTTCACTTTGGCATCATCGACAAAGAATTGAACAAAGTGCCCTTTCTAATGAGCGAACGACGACAAATCAACAACGGTGCATACTTTGACATGGAAAAGGCCGTCACTCCATTGCCAACGCCTCAAGAACTTATACACATGGAATCCACTGACGCGCCCCATCCACCAAGTACTCGTAATACCCCAATGGAACCCGTTCCGGACGGGGAGCATGATTAGCGGCGATGTTCTCAAGCTGTTGAAAGGCAGCATCGCTTTGTTCCATATCCTGTAAATCGACATACGCTACCAGAATATCGCGGTCGGCCGCCCACTTGCGACGTTTGGGACAGGCCGTGGTACCGGTCCATACCAAGAGCCATGATGCTTCGGGGGCAAGAGGTTGGATACGAGCCCACCAATTATCATAATCCAAGTCTTCGTTACCGACAAGAACAAAGACGTCGGTGCTAGCGTAGTACGACTCTACTTTGGAATGCAAACGTTCATGCGATGGAGTGTCGTAGATAGTCAAGTTTGATAGATGATGGGATTCGACAAAAAAAGTAGCCATGTAGGAAGTGCACGTTTCTTTCGTCGTCCACAGTGCACAAAGGGCCGACTTTCCCACTCTATAATTACCAACCATTGTTACAATATGCATGTCTATAATAAAAATATTCGTTATATATACTTACAAATCGTCATCTTCATGAATATCATCTGCTGATTCCTCGTTCTGAGACTCTATTTCACTATCTTCATCTGTGTCAACCATGTGGGTATCTTCTGCTAATTCATCGTCCGAAGGCTCTGTTTCCGAAGGCTCTGTTTCGCCACCCATGTCTATATCGCAAGCGTCGTCCGAAGACATCTCGTTCGGATCTGAACCTTCACCGAAATCTTCTTCATCCACCTCCGAACCTGATACCTCTTCATCTGTGTATTCCATATCAATATTTTCTAATGGTACGTCCGACTCTTCCTCACCATTGTCGAATCTCACTTTGACCATTTCGAACTTGTCGTCCTTCAAACCTTTCTTAATGTATACATTGCCTACAATTACCACACCTCTACCCATATACGTATGATGTGCACCTAAATCAAACACTTTCAACGCCTCTGGAGTTTCATCATCAGAATTAGATTCATCATCAGAATTAGATTCGCCGACGGCATCTAATTTATCTAAAGGTACAGAATAACCGTCGTCAAAGTATGCCGTATCGTCATTTATAGACTCGATGGTTCTCTCTTGGCTATCGGGACACATTACAGTATCACCTTTTCTATAGTCCAAATCATCGGTCTCATTTTTATATATGTTCTTGTGCCAAACGTCGTTGACTTTATATTCGTATGGATTGTCTATATCATATGGATCAGATGGGCGGACCGCTGTTATAACACCGAGCGAACCATCACATAACATAACTGATTGACCGATATAATCATCTATATCATCTTCATCGTCCGAAGAACTGTCCGAAGAACTGTCCGAAGAACTGTCCGAAGAATTATCCGAATAGCCATTGAATTTGTTCGTGATTATGAAAGTATCCGCTACTAAGTCAAGGTCACCGTTGGACCAATCCTTACCGTCTTCCGGGGGATCTAGATATTTATACTGAACGATTTCAGTCTGGGTGCTACTTTCAATAACTTCTACACGATAGGAAAGAGGGTCATCTTTAAAATAAATTTCAAGCATAGTACCCACCGGCAACTGTTTAATAGCTGCATACCGTGACCATGACAAAATTTTGAGCTGGCGTTCGTTTCTAGTGTCCCTCAAATAGGTGTCTAATTTTTTCGCGTCCATTTGTTTTAATTCATCGTCGCTCAATTCTTGAAAGTCAGGGTTAAACTCGAGAGGCCGTTCATAAATATCCCAGGATTCTTTTTTGATAGTCTGATATTGGTCTGATTCTGGGTCGAACCCAGCTTTTTGAATACATTTTAATTTGTTATCAAGTTCTTTATCTTTTGCTGATAACCATTTACACGACTCCGGGTCATTTATAAACGCGCATCCTCCACCAAAAGTATGCAGACACTGCAACGCTGCTTGAAAGAAGACCTTTTCGAAACTTTCCGCCTCTTCAATCGCGTCTGAAAGTCTCCATTCAACATATTTTTGATCTATTGTGGCTTTATGTTTCATTTTAAAGTTGCCGGAGTCATTTTGATCCTCCACAGAAATTTCTATGGTTGAATCTGTAATTTCTTGTACTATAAACACATTATCCTCCTCGGGAATATATTCCGGTGCTGGTTCTAATTCATCTGGTGGTGGTTCTATTTCGCGCCATTTTATAATAAGTGGGTCCGATGGTGGTGGTTCTATTTCGCGCCATTTCGCGACCAGTGTGTCGCTTTTTCTTAATTGTACTGGAGCCGATGCACCGTCGTGTTCCGCCGGCCATTCTTCTCGAATCTGTTGGTCTTGCCATTCTTTTAGGTCAGCTTTTGTCATACCAAATTGTTGTGGTGGCTTCTGATCTTTTCTTTCGCGTTTCCATTCTCTTCGAATTTGTTGGTCTTGCCATTTTCGCTTCGCAGTCATTGGCCAGTTTGCAATTTCTTTCTTTATTTCCTTTTTTGAAAGAATGTCTTTAATTTTGGCTACGGCCTTTTTCTCAGTTCTTGAGGCGTGGCCAAAACTATGATTTTCCCATTCGTGCTTTAAGCGAATCTCTACGCAGAATGCATCAACTGGCGAATCGAAATTATCTTCTCCACCTGTAGAGATTCCCTCTCCTTGTTCTTTAGGAGGCTCTGTCGGCAAAAATTGAATCACGTCATCGACAAAGGACTTGAACATTTTGAAGGACTAGGCACCATTTAAATATGTCATTTTCTTCTTAATAGTTATTGTTGATTTTTTACATAATTTTCTACATCTTGTTCTATCACAGTGGGAAACCCATGACCGACCGTATTGTCATAGTTATATATGACGGACACTGTGCCCGACGCTTGTTGCCACGCTGTTTGCTTTTGCTCGTATAATTTTGTCCCTGTCAGAACATACATATCATAGACCAGGGGCTCAATGTCTGTCATAGGTTTATCGCCACAAGCTATTGTGTTAATATTAAAAATAATTTTATGTTGGTGTGCATGCAATGATGAGTTGTCGACCCATACCACGTTATCACCCACCTTGACTATTGGCGTAGAAAATTGTCGAAATGCCATATGGCCTAAAACGCAGCCTCTTATATACCATTCCTAAAATTTTAGAAACTCAGGCCATTCCTAAAATTTTAGAAACTCAGGCCATTCCTAAAATTTTAGAACGGAGTCAATTCCTAAAATTTTAGAATTCTTGGAGGCAATTGTCAATCAGGAAGCAATTCCTAAAATTTTAGAATTCGGTTGTCAATCTGGTTGTCAATTGTCAATCAGGAAGCAATTCCTAAAATTTTAGAATTCGGTTGTCAATCTGGTTGGCAATTGTCAATCAGGAAGCAATTCCTAAAATTTTAGAAACTCAGACAATTGTCAATCTGGTTGT
>Ga0206126_10001405_pt1 | contig 29097 bp, 28 predicted proteins | sample Helgoland_Spring_5_FD_148621 | JGI IMG/M metagenome (GOLD analysis project Ga0206126, IMG submission 148621) | Pelagic subsurface seawater microbial communities from Kabeltonne, Helgoland, North Sea - Helgoland_Spring_Bloom_20160412_1 | ecosystem: Environmental > Aquatic > Marine > Epipelagic ...
CCTCAACCAACCATGCGTCGTCACAACCCGCCGCCTTTGCCATCATCTTACCCATCGACGGGTAAAGCAGCTGAACGGTCTTGATGTCACGACGGCCCCAACGCTCGTCCGCGATTGAAATCACTTTGATACCATTCTTTGACGCGGCACTCTCGGTCACGCCCGGCTTGGATTGGGTGAACAACACAACGGTGCATGGGGTCGTCTCTGGATCAGGAAATACAAAATCACGATCCGCAGGCGCGCCGCGGGTGATTTGCAGATACACGCCACCTTCAACAACATCGTTCAACGACACCAACTCACGGTGCACCGCCAACAGGTCTTCTTTGGAAATCGGGTTCTTCATACCCAACTCAGTCAAAGAACGTTCCAAACGCACCGCATGGCCATCAAAATCCACCAGCTTGCCGTCCAGAACAGAGGTCACTTCGTAAACGCCATCGGCCATAAGGAACCCACGGTCAAAGATCGAAACCTTGGCTTCGTTTTCCGGTAGGTATTCGCCGTTCAAATATACAGTCCGCATCTGTCTCATCCCCAAAGTGTTGCTGATGGCGGGTGCACACCAGCGTTGTCAAAAATCAAAGGTTCATCTCGGTCTTCTGCCAACAAGAGCGGGCCGTCAAGGTCAACAACGGACGCACCTTGGGCAACAAGGGTCGCCGGGGCCATCGCAAGTGAGCTGCCAACCATGCAACCAACCATAACTTCATAGCCCTGCGCGATGGCTGCATCGCGCAACGCAAGCGCCTCAGTTAACCCACCAGTTTTATCCAGCTTAATGTTCACGACATCATATTTGCCCTTCAAATCCGCAAGGCTTGAACGGTCATGGCATGACTCGTCCGCACAAACAGGCACAGGACGCTGCATCCCCAAAAGGGCATGATCTTCACCGGCAGGCAACGGTTGCTCCACCAACTCAACGCCCAAGCGCACCAAATGCGGCGCGAGGTCAGCATAAACCTCAGCAGACCATCCCTCATTCGCATCTACAATAATTGTAGACTTAGGGGCCCCCGCACGCACGGCTTCAAGGCGGGGCATGTCATCAGGCGTACCCAACTTAATCTTCAACAACGGGCGAAACGCATGAAGGGCTGCCTGCGCTTTCATCGCCTCTGGGGTGTCCAAAGACAACGTATAGGCCGTGATCTCAGGACCCGGGGCCTCAAGGCCCCCCAACTCCCAGACAGGTTTCCCTGCACGCTTGGCTTCCAAATCCCACAACGCACAATCCACAGCGTTGCGCGCAGCGCCTGCAGGCAAAAGATCATACAAATCGAACCGCGAAAATGCATCAGGCAAACCCATGATTTCATCGGTCACAGACTGAAGGCTCTCATCGTATCGGGCATAGGGCACACATTCACCCCAGCCAACATGCTGTCCATCATTTAACTTAACGGTCAAAACTTGCGCTTCGGTACGCGATCCACGCGCAATGGTAAAAACCTGCGCCAATTTAAACACGTCTCGCGTCACATCAATCTGCATGAGCCCACCCGTTCATCTTACAAAATAAACTCCCCCCGGAGGGTCCGGAAGGAGCAAAAGTATCTTAGCTTAAAGTGCAGCCAAAGCATCCGCCAAACGCTCAGCGCCAAAACGATATGGATCAACCGCTGGCAGACCCATCTCGGCTTCAGCCGCCGCCAAATAAGCAAGCGCCTCATCCTCAGACATATGCTGCGTATTAACCGCGATACCTACAACCTGACACTCCGGATTGCCTACACGCGCCAAAGGCAACGCAAGGTCCGCAACCTGCTGCATTGTTGGTGGGGTGTAATCTGGCAAACCGCGCATGTGCTCGCGCGTTGGTTCGTGGCACAAGATCAACGCATCAGGCTGACCACCGTGGATCAACGCCATCGTCACACCAGAATAAGACACGTGGAACAAAGACCCTTGGCCCTCAATGACGTCCCAGTGATCATCATCATTTGGTGGGGTCAAATACTCAACCGAACCCGCCATAAAATCCGCAACAACTGCATCGAGCGGCACACCGTCGCCAGTGATCAAAATACCCGTCTGACCCGTTGCACGGAATGTAGACTTCATGCCCTTGGCCTGCATCGCTTTGTCCAATGCCAAAGCGGTGTACATCTTACCAACAGAACAATCTGTGCCCACAGCCAAGACGCGCTTACCAGAGCGCTTCTTGCCAGATGCGATTGGGTAATCAACCGATGCAATACGTACGTCGTGCAATTCGCGGCCATTCGCTTCAGCGGCGGCAACCAGATCAGCTTCATCAGTCAGAAGGTTGTGCAGGCCAGACGCAAGGTCGTAGCCCATGTTCAATGCTTCAATCAGGATTTCTTTCCACGCAGCAGAGATAATGCCGCCACGGTTTGCAACGCCAATAACAAGCGTCTTTGCGCCAGCAGCTTGCGCCTCGGCCAAAGTCATGTCGCTCAAACCAACGTCAGCGCCACAGCCCTCCATACGAAATTGTGCGACAGCATTGTCAGGGCGCCAGTCTTTAATGCCTTGCGCAACTTTTGCAGCCAATTGGTCAGGCGCGTCGCCCAAGAACAGAAGATAAGGTGTTTTGATCATTGCAGATACTCCCAAGAATACGTTTCCATAGCAATTTCAGCGAAATCTAACGAAATTCCATTCCTTTCAGCCCTTAATTTGCACTTAATGTCGAATAATCGAGCGTATTTTGGTGAAAATTCCAAAGATTCCACTGCCCAACTTAATCCACGGCGACTCATTCCACCTCCCGCCCGACTTTGAGCAGGCGAAAATTCCACCTTGCGAACCGCAAGGTAATTTAATAACTAACAATCATCCATATTCGTAACATTGTTGCAAAACCCTCTTCGAAAGGTGCCCGTCATGAGCTTCCGCATTCAACCCACAGCTCCCGCACGCCCAAACCGTTGCCAGTTGTTTGGCCCTGGCTCAAACACCAAACTGTTCGCGAAAATGGCAGCCTCTGCTGCGGATGTGATCAATCTTGACCTCGAGGACTCAGTTGCCCCCTCAGACAAAGACATCGCCCGTCAGAATGTCATTGAGGCGATAAACACAATCGATTGGGGCACCAAAACACTATCCGTACGTATCAACAGCCTCGACACCCCTTATTGGTATCGCGATGTTGTTGACCTGCTGGAACAAGCGGGCGAGCGCCTTGATCAAATCATGATCCCCAAGGTCGGATGCGCTGCAGATGTTTATGCAGTCGATGCATTGGTCACAGCTATTGAGGCCGCAAAGGGGCGCACCAAACGCATTGCCTTTGAAGTGATCATCGAATCCGCCGCGGGCCTGACCCACGTCGAAGAAATCGCAGCCTCTTCACCACGCCTGCAAGCGATGAGCCTTGGAGCCGCAGATTTTGCCGCCTCCATGGGCATGCAAACAACGGGCATCGGAGGCACCCAAGACAACTATTACATGCTGCAAGGCGAACAAAAACATTGGTCAGACCCGTGGCACTGGGCCCAAGCCGCCATTGTTGCTGCCTGCCGCACCCACGGTATCTTGCCCGTCGACGGCCCCTTTGGCGACTTCTCTGATGACGAAGGGTTCCGCGCCCAAGCACGTCGCTCCGCTACATTAGGCATGGTTGGAAAATGGGCGATCCACCCAAAACAAATAGGCCTTGCGAACGAAGTCTTCACCCCCTCCGCCAAAGCCGTTGCAGAGGCACGCGAAATCCTAGCCGCAATGCAAACAGCAACCGAAAACGGCGAAGGCGCAACTGTTTACAAGGGCCGTCTTGTGGACATTGCGTCCATCAAACAGGCTGAAGTAATCGTGCGCCAATCGGAAATGATCAACGGCTAACGCCGACGTGATTGTTCAAAACAGATAACATCTGACAGACTGGGGGCTTCACATATTGTTGAGGCCCTCATGCGTTTTCTTATCCCCCTGCTTGCCACTGTCCTCGTCAGCTTCGCTGCCCAAGCGGGCGAAAACCTAGCGCCGCGCGAAGGATGGGCTGTCATCAACACTGACAAGGATTTTCAAACGCTGGTCAAAGACACCCGCACCGCCGTCAAAGCGCAGGGTTTGATCGTTGTAACCCAAGCAGGTCCAACCGCAGCCGCGCAGAACCGCGGGATCACCATTCCGGGCAACCGCGTGATTGGCGTGTTCAACAATGACTTCGCGGTCAGGGTTCTTGAAACCTCAACTGCCGCAATGATCGAAGCCCCCATTCGCCTCTACGTCACAGAAAACTCGGACGGCACGGCAACCCTCTCTTACAAAACCCCCACAACAGTCTTCGCCCCCTATATCGCTGAGGGCGGCGCACCTCTTGCTTCAATCGCTGCTGAGCTCGATCAAATTTTTCAACACATCTCAAAAGCTGCAGGCTCCTAAAATACAAAGCTGCTTGTAGGCCCGTGAAATTCAGGCGATCCATTTGCCTATGACAATCGAACTCCTCACCGCACTCGCCAGCTTTTGCTTGGTCAGCTCCATCACACCGGGGCCAAATAACCTGATGCTGATGGCCTCGGGTGCCAATTTTGGGTTCTTGCGAACCACGCCGCACATGTTCGGAGTGGGTATTGGGTTTATGCTGATGGTGTTCCTTGTGGGCATCGGGTTGGCGCAATTGTTCGACACTTATCCAATCGCACACACCATCCTAAAGGCGGTCAGCGTTGGTTACCTTTTATACCTTGCATGGAAAATCGCCAACGCGGCACCGATCAATGCAACCGACAGTCATGGTACTCCGATGACGTTCCTACAGGCGGCAGCCTTTCAATGGGTGAATCCAAAGGCATGGACTATGGCTGTCACAGCCGTCACCGTTTATGCGCCTGACACCAATTTAGCATCCATCCTGATCGTCTCTGCCATGTTTGGATTGGTCAATTTACCTTCCATCAGCCTATGGGTGGTTTTGGGCCAACAAATGGCGCGCATTTTGACAAACCCCACTCGTTTGCGCCTATTCAACTGGGCGATGGCGGCGCTATTGGTCAGCTCACTTTATCCCGTCCTATGGCCCTGAAGGCGCAATGTTATTGACGTAGCGTTGCAAACATTCCAAGTACTCGCCATATATCAAGTAACACATCACAGAATTAAGACTGCGGAGCAGGCATGACACAATACATGGAATTCGAAAAACCTTTGGCTGAACTTGAGGGTAAGGCCGAAGAATTACGCGCAATAGCGCGTGAAAGCGAAGACCAGAATATGGACATCAGCGCAGAGGCTGCGGCCCTGGATGCAAAAGCTGCTGTTATGTTGAAAGACCTGTACAAAAGCCTAACACCATGGCGCAAATGCCAAGTGGCGCGTCACCCAGAGCGCCCACATTGCCAAGACTACGTCAAAGCAATGTTCACAGATTTCACGCCACTTGCAGGTGATCGAAACTTTGCGGACGACCACGCAGTTATTGGCGGCCTTGCCCGTTTCAACGATCAACCCGTGATGGTGATCGGTCACGAAAAAGGCAACGACACCAAATCACGTATCGAACGCAATTTTGGCATGGCCCGTCCTGAAGGGTACCGCAAAGCGGCGCGACTGCTGGACCTTGCGGATCGTTTCAAATTGCCTGTCATCACATTGGTCGACACGGCTGGTGCCTATCCGGGCAAAGGCGCAGAAGAACGCGGCCAATCCGAAGCCATCGCCCGCGCAACAGAAAAATGCCTGCAAATCGGCGTCCCTTTGATCAGCGTGATCATCGGTGAAGGCGGTTCCGGCGGAGCGGTTGCATTTGCAACAGCCAACCGCGTTGCGATGCTTGAACACTCTATCTACTCTGTCATCAGCCCAGAAGGCTGTGCCTCGATTTTGTGGAAAGACGCCGAGAAAATGCGCGAAGCTGCAGAAGCGCTGCGCCTCACGGCTCAGGACCTCAAGCAATTGGGCGTGACAGATCGCATCATTCCAGAACCATTGGGCGGCGCGCATCGCGATTGGTCCGCAACGATCGAAGCTGTGAGCGCTGAAATCTCAAGCATGCTTAAAGAACTAAGCAGTAAAGACGCCAAAGCGTTGATAAAAGATCGCCGTCAAAAGTTCCTTGATCTAGGTTCAAAAGGGCTGGCTGCTTAAGCCACCCTACCCCTATCCATCAATGCCAATCCGAAAACGTGGCGCATTGGGCAACCGTTCAAAACCTGCTGCCAGATACACTTCTCCTGCAGCAGTGTTGTCGGGATGGGTGCCCACTGTCATGTATTTGCACGACAACTGCTTGGACAACTCAAGCGATGCATTGATCAAGGCACGGCCAACACCAGCGCCGCGATGCTCTTTGTCGACGAACAAGTGATGCATATCCATGCCGCGCACCCCAAATTGCAACTGGCCAACTGGCATGAGTGAGGCGTAGGCGACGACCTTTTCGTCGATGGTCGCAACCAGCAAGTGATGCCAGTCATGCGCCTCTACCTCTAATTGCTCTAAGGAAACGGTGCTGCCATCGCCATGATGTTCGGCAAGGCCGTGGATCATCTCCAAAACAAATGGTAAATCCGATTTAAGGGCAACTCGGGTCAATACTTCAGTAGATGCCACTCTGCGTGCTCCAGTACGGGTACAAGACAATCCGATTCCGTTGGCTTTACAACCATCGATTGATCTTCCCTGCCACGCTTCGTGCGTAACGCACAAGTAGAACAATCCGAAGATGGCCGAAAGGTATCTAAAGAGAGAGTGGCTTTGAGATCAGCGGTTACAAACCGCGCAATTCTTCCAAGGAATAGCTAACCTCAATGCGCCCATCTAACTCGGCCTCAAAATTCGGATCTTGGGCCATGCAGCCTACGCCACAAATCTGGCTGACCTCCAGCTCCGCCCCATCCACTTACCAAAACCGCCCGCCAGGGGTTGAGATATAGCCGTCAACGCCTTCGGCCTCATCCGCCTCAACATCACCAACCGAAGGGAACTCCGCTGGTGTGTCATACTCAAAAGCGCCGTGCGTATGGTAAGAGGCAACAACCAAATATTCCTCAGGTGCCTCCGTACCACGGCAGCTGCTGACCTTACCCTTGCTGGCAGGTGTCGCGGCCAACGTGCCGTCAGGCGCGCGCAAAATATAGCCGCAGTATTCACGGTTGTTGGCAAAGGACACAGTCTGCAAACGATTCAAGGTCGCTTTTGCAAACTCCACCTCCGACATACCAGCAGGGGCCTTAATCACCTCGATGTCCCGTGGGGCTTCGGCCTGACAAGCCGACACCATCAAAGCTGCCGCAATACTTAAAACAAATTTCATACCCAATTTCCTTTGCAAATATCGTTTAGGTCGCCAGCATCCGCAGGCCCATTGTTACATCAGACCGCACAGCAAGGCGCAGCCCCGGTTCATCCCCCGCACGCAACGCGGCGATTATCAGGCGATGATACTGCGGCGGCTCTGTGCGACGCAGTCGCCCATAAAGCGCCCGCATAGTTGGCCCCATCTGCAACCAAACCGTTTCGGTCATGGCCAGCATCGCAGGGGCCTGCGCACGCAAATATAGCGTGCGGTGAAATTCTAGATTGGTGCGGATGTAACTCACCGCATCGCGGTGGGCCACGGCCTCGGCCACCGTGCCGTTGATGGCCTGCAAACGTTCGATCAGTGCCATATGGGCACGGGGCAATGCACGGCTCGCCAACTCAACCTCGATCAAGGCCCGCAGTGCGGCCAGCTCTTCAATCCGCTCGTTCGTCAATTCAGGGGTCGTAATGCGGCCTGACGATGACATCGTCAAAGCGCCTTCAGCCACCAATCGGCGCACCGCCTCGCGGGCGGGGGTCATCGAAACGCCAAATTCCTCGCCAAGTCCGCGCAAGGTCATCGACACACCGGGCAAGATCTCTCCAAACATAATGCGCGACCGCAATGTACGATAAACCCGATCATGCACGGCCCCCGGTTGAGAGGGTAGCACTGCAACAACAGGCTCAGAAGGTTTGATCGGCATTACCATATGCTTTCTGTGATCACATAACGATCAGGGGTCAATCACCAAATTTGAAACGGTGCAACATGTTGCCCTCGTTTTTGAGCCAACGGCGCGCGGGCCTGTAATCGCCAAAGATGCGCTCAACCCCGGCCCAATAGGCTGGGGAGTGGTTCATCTCAGCCAAATGGGCAACCTCATGGGCGGCGACATAATCCAACACCGCATCAGGGGCCATAATCAGACGCCACGAATACATCAAAGTGCCATTGCTAGAACACGATCCCCACCGCGAGCGGGTGTCACGAATGCTGATGCGGTCATAGGACTTGCCCAAACGGGTTGCATATTCGTCAGAGGCACCAACAAGGCGCACGCGCGCCATCTGTTTGAAATGGCCCTTAAGGCGCGCACCAATGCGCTCCACCGGACCTGGCACCATAATCATACCGTCTTCCATCACGACGCGGCGGCCCTGCCCTTGCACAACACGGTGGGTGACGCCTTGCACAGGAATTTCGCTCCCCAAAGCAACCGGCACATCGTCTTCGCGCCGCTCAAGGTGGCTGCGGATCCATGATTCTTTTTGGCGCGCAAAAGACAACGCCTCGGACTCAGGCACCCCATTGGGCAGGGTCAACGTCACACGGCCGTCCAATTGCGAAATACGCAATGAAATACGGCGTGCGCGCCCCGATCGGCGCAACAAAATAGGCACATCGGGTGTGCCCTGAAGAACGTGATCCACCATTCGTTTGGTCCTTTATTGGCATTAGCCTTTGACAGTGCCGCAACCATATGGCACTTGCGCGGAATCGTCGACACGCACACACTGATTCAAAGGGGATTTTCATGCCCAAAGAAGAATGGGGCACGAAGCGCCTTTGCCCAACATCTGGCAAGCGCTTTTATGACCTAAACAAGAACCCAATCGTTAGCCCATACACGGGCGAAGTTGTTGAAATTGACAGCTCAAAAACACGTATGATCGCAGCAGACGCCGAAGATGCCGTCACAGCCAAGGCTAAAGAAGCCGAGACTGATGAGGATGTCGTTCTGGAAGATGATGACGATATTGATGTGGATTTGGGTGATGACGTCCTCGAAGATGACGAGGAAGATACGGTTTCACTAGACGAAATCGCTGACGTCTCGACTGAAGACAACGAGTGATTTAAAAATCGATGTGCGGGGCTGGATTTTTTACTTGATCCCGCCCCGCGCAGCGCCTAACTAACGGCGCAAGACTGGTCATGTGATCTGCATGGCCTCCCTACCCTTGAATGGGGCATTAGCTCAGCTGGGAGAGCGCCTGCATGGCATGCAGGAGGTCAGCGGTTCGATCCCGCTATGCTCCACCAAGCGTTCTTAAACGCAAACACTTCCAAACGTTTCTCAGCAAGCTCGTTTTAGATGCGGCTAAATTAATCCATACTTTTAATGAATCTCCCTCCACCAATGAGGGATTGATCGCCACCTAAATTACGACCACACATAGGCAAATTCGCTCAAACGAAAGCCCGTCATAATGTCAAAACAAACTGTCCTCATTACATCCGCCACAGGCCGCATTGGCAAAGAGCTGGTCGCCCGTCTTGCCACCAATGACGCCTTCACAGTGCGTGCCTGTTACTTCAGTGATGACAAAGCCGCAGGGCTTTTGAAACTTGGAGCGGACGAAGTGGTTAAGTTTGACCTATCTGATCCGGCAACATGGCAGGCCGCATTAGACGGCGTTAGCGCCGTTTACTCCGCATCCCTTGACCCCATGCTGGAAGGACACCTTGCCTTCAGCAAAGAGCTGGGCAAACGGGCCGCACAGATCAAACACGTGGTGCGCGTCAGCTGCACGGGGGCAGACACCAACACTGCCAGCTATAATGCCGATCAGCACGCCTCGCGCGAAGGCGCAGGTATTCCTTTGATGCTGCAGCATTATTGGTGGGGCGAGAAGGCGTTAATTGACGCTGGACTGAACGTGACCGCGCTACGCAACAACTTTTTCATGAACCACCTTCTGAAGACGGATTGTGAAAACATCGATGCAGAGGGTTGGTTTTCAAATCCTCTTGGCGACATGCGCAACTCCTTCGTGGCAACGCGCGACATTGCACAAGCCGCCGAAGTTGTCCTGACTGAGGGACCAGACCGTCACGCCAACAAGTTCTACGACATCACAGGCCCCGCCCCGCAATCAATGGCAGAAATCGCCAACGATCTTGGCCGCGCAATGGGCAAGGATATCGAGTACCGCGCACAATCCATGATCGACTTTGAGACCGACTTTGGCGCGACCCGTGCAGAGTTTTTTGAATACCTTACCAACGGCTTTTACACCCGCTGCAGCCCAGATTTTTACAACCTGACAGGCTCCAAACCAACGTCCTACTACGACTACCTAACGACCAAAGGGGTTAGCGGGGAAACTGGACTAGAGGAACTATGGCAAGGCAACCTTTGGAAAAAAGGCGAAGACGCTATGAAGGACGCAGCCAAAACTTAAGGCAATCGACCTCGCGCCGCCCTTAGCGCTAAGCGGCGCGACATGACTGCAGCCAACAACTTTCCCTATGCGTGACATTTGTGTAGGCTCAGCGCACACAACCCGTCAGGATCACCATGAGCACCTTTGTCTTCCTTACCGTCATAGGTGCCGCGCTTTTGCACGCCTCATGGAATGCGCTGATCAAAGGGGGGGGCGACAAACGGGTAAGCATGGGGGCGATGGTGTTGGGGCATCTGCCTATTGCATTGATCGCGATGGTATTCGTACCACTCCCACACGTTGAAAGCTGGCCCTACATCATCGCAGGTATCGTCCTGCACATGGGATATCAGCTGTTCCTGCTGCAATCCTATAAGATCGGGGATCTCACCCAAGTCTACCCCATCGCGCGGGGCTCTGCGCCTTTGCTCGTCACGCTATTCTCAGTCTTCGTACTCGGTGTCGCACTCACATCGTTGCAACTGACCGCAGTACTGTTCATCGGACTTGGAATTGTCAGCCTAGGATTGGTACGGCGCGCCGACGGCGTTCAAAATACCAAGGCCGCAATGCTGGCACTTGGAACTGGCTGCTTCATCGCAGCTTACTCTGTCGTCGACGGACTGGGCGCGAGGCTCGCAGGCAACTCTCTCAGCTATTACAGCTACCTGACAATTGGGAATTGTAGCCTGATGGCAGTGTACCTTTATGCAAAAGGCCCAAACACATTGCGAGACATCGCCACCAAAGGGCGCACCGCATTCTTTATTGGCGGCAGCGCATCGTTCCTAGCATATGCACTCGTTACGTGGGCCTTCACCCAAGCGCCCATCGCATTGGTCACAGCACTGCGCGAAGTCAGTATCGTTTTCGCACTTTTGATCGGCGTTGTGTTCCTTAAAGAGCGGCTAAACGTCATCAAGGTAATTTCTACCATGTTCACATTATTGGGTGTCGCGCTTTTACGGATTGGGAAAAGCTAAGGGGCGCTGCCCCCGCGCTGCGCGCTCCCCCGGGATATTTAGAAACAGAAGAAGCAATCCGCGCTGTGTTTCTTCTGTTTCTAAATATCCCGGAGCGCGAGGCAGCGCCTCGCATAAAAAAACCGCGCCTCGAGGGCGCGGTTTCTGATGTCAGTCAAAGGTTAGCTACTTAGCTTTTGCCCTTCCATGGGACCAAAATTTTCTCAGCCCAGCGCATCAGCATATCAATTCCAAAACCAATCACACCGATCAAGATAATACCCATTAAAACGATGTCGGTTTGTTGGAATTTGGACGCAACCATAATCATCATGCCAGCACCCTGAGATGCCGCAACCAATTCAGCCGCAACAACGGTACCCCAGCACACACCCATCGCAACACGTGCACCGGTAAATATCTCGGGCAGTGAGTTAGGGATGATGACGTGACGCATGATCTGTGGCTTGCTGGCACCCAAAGAATAGGCCGCGTGCACCTTAGCGATGTTAACACCAGACACACCCGAACGGGCCGCAATGGCCATGATCCACAAGGCCGCAAGAAACAGCAAGATGATCTTACCCGTTTCACCGATGCCCGCCCAAATGATCACCAATGGGATCAAGGCAAGCGGCGGCACAGGGCGCATGAATTCAACGATTGGATCGAACCAACCACGGAACCAATTGCTCAGACCCATCGCATAGCCCAGCGGAATACCAACGATCGCACCCAATACGAAACCAACCACAACGCGGAACAAGGAAAATCCCAAGTGCTCCCAAAGGGAGAAGTTGCGATACCCTTCGCTGGCGATCTCAAGTGTACGGGCCCAAACCTTTTCAGGAGATGGCAAATACAGTGGCGCCATTTGCAAACCGGTTTCCGCCTTGAAATTCGGCGTGCCTTTGTCCGTGATTGTTACAGATCCACCCTCAACAACGACGGTTGATCGCGCTTCAACAGGTGTACCGTTGATCGCAACAACCTTGGCACCGTCGGCTTTCTTAGCTTCATCATTGCCCTGAACGACAATGACCTTTGTGCCCCACTTGTTCACAATCGCAGTGTCATTCTTTGCAAAGCCGTCACCGGCCTCTACCTCCGGCTTAACCGCGTCTTCGCCTTGCGGGCGCACCAAGACGGTAACAGTCGCATCGTCTTGTTCGCCAGCTGCATTTTCGACGGTGTAGTTGAAGGTTGTCGTTCCTTCAAACGGGCCAGGCATATGCAAAAAGCTTGGGATCAATGCAGACCCCGTAAAGGTCGCCCACATGAAGAACACAGACAAAACCGAAATGATTGACGCGGCGCGGTTCGGACGCACAGCACTTTCATCCCCGAAGGTGACTGTCTTTAAAGATGTATAGTCTTTGGTTCCACGGCCTTCAGTGACCATGCGAACGATGAAAAATGCTGCAACAAAAATGCCAGCGTAAAGGATAAGAGGGATCATGCGCCTTCCTCCGTCCGGCCCATGATTTCTTCTTCCATGTCCCAGATCATTTCGAGGATTTCTTCACGCTTCACAGCAAAATCCGGATGTTTCTTAACTTCACGAAGATCGGCATCAACGCCCATCTCAGCAAACGGTAAATTGTATTCTTTGTGAATACGACCAGGGCGCGGGGCCATAACAATCAGGCGTTCGCCCAACAGCAATGCTTCCTCAACCGAGTGGGTGATCAAGATGATCGTCTTGCCGGTTTCTTTCCACAACTTCAGAACCAAGCCCTGCATCTTTTCGCGCGTCAAAGCGTCCAAAGCGCCAAGCGGCTCATCCATCAAAATAACGTCTGGGTCATTGGCGAGGCAGCGGGCCAAAGCCACACGTTGCTGCATCCCACCAGACAGTTCGTAAACCGCCTTTTCCTTGAAGTCCTGCAAACCAACAACGTCCAACAGGTGATCAACGATCTCTGCTTTGTCCTTCTTTGGCATGCCCTTCATTGAGGGACCAAAACCTACGTTCTCACGTACACTCATCCACTCAAACAAAGCACCTTGCTGGAACACCATACCGCGGTCTGCATCCGGCCCACTGATACGTTTTCCATTTAATTCCATCACGCCTTCAGTCGGGGCCAAAAAGCCCGCAACGATATTCAGCAATGTTGTTTTACCACAGCCCGACGGGCCAAGTACGCTCATCAACTCACCTGCTTTGAGGTTGAGCGAGACGTCTTTCAACGCTTGAACAGATCCGCCGTTTGGCAAATCGAACCGCATCGAGAGTTTGTCAATTGATAGTCCAGACATGTTCCCACCTGTCATTAGGGTCGCCGCTTAGATTTCAGCGCCTGCCCTGTATCGCGGAATAAACCCGCTTCATGTCGAAAAAAATAGCCCGCGCGAAATGATCCGCGCGGGCAAGGTTTAAGCCCTAAAGCTTACATACCTTTAACAGCCATCAATGGTGCAGTGTTCACTGTACCTGCATAGCTGTCGAGTGCTGCATCGATGTTACCTGAGTCTAGGAACACTTTAGCTACGCCACCCATGAAGTCTTGAGCGCCGCCACCGAGCCAAGCAGCACCAAGCTGTTCGTCTACAGATGGGAATACAAAGCCAGCCAAAGTTTCAGCAGTTGCTGTTTCATCCATACCCGCGTCTTTCGCGATTACTGGAAGCATTTTAGCTTGGTTTGCTTCGTCAGCCCACATAGCGTTTGCGTCTGCAGTGACTTTTAGGAACTTAGCAAGCAACTCGCCTTCTTCAGCAACGAACGCTGCAGGTACTGTTGTCGCATCAAATACCAAGATGCCCAGCTCTGATTTCTCGTCGCCAGTCAACAATACGTTGCCAGATTCTTTCATACGACGAAGCGCGCCGCCCCAACCACATGCCATGTCAACAGCGCCTTGAGATAGTGCAGCTGCACCTTCTGCTGGTGCCATGTCGACAACGTCCATGCCGCCTACATCAACACCGAAGTGAGACATTTGCTTTAGGAAGCCGTAGTGCGCTGCTGTGCCCAAAGGAACCGCAACTTTTTTACCAGCCAATTCGCCAGCAGACATTTTGTCGATCTCTAGACCTGAAGCAACAACACAGTTGTCGTTGTCAGAGTAAGAAACAGCAACGTCAACGATTTGCAAATCTTGGCCACCAGAAACCGCGCCTACGAAAGGGGGAACGCCTTGGGATACAGAGATTTGAACGTCGCCAGACGCCATAGCTGCGGACATCGCAACACCTGAGTCAAAGCTAACCCAGTTGATTTTTGCGCCCATAGCTTCTTCGTACATGCCAGTCTCTTTGGCGAACTGGAATGGCATTGGCCACTCAAGGAAGTACGCTACTGTGATTTCAGAGTGGCCGCCTGCAGTCGCAGCTTGACCACCAGCGATCATAGCAACGCCAGCTACAGCACCCAGCAATTTGGATTTCAAAGTCATTTTATTCTCCCGTTGTGGCACCACATTGTGTGATGCTCGTTATTTAGCGCAGGTAATCATGCCACCATGCGCAGCCTCGTCCCAAACTTCAATATGGGATCAGGGCAACGTCGTGATCCCACTCGAAATTCGCTTAGGGATCAACGGTTTTTATTTCAATTTTGAAAATATAATTTGAACATTTGTGTGCATCCTGCTGGAAAAAACGACACTCCCCCTTTGATAACTTGTGATAATTTGCGCTTTGTCGCTTTTGAACTATCAAACCTTGTTAGATTCTGGCCTCATATGGAAAATCCAACTGGCCCTACTGGTCGAGGCGGAATCGCTGTCATCTATCAAAAACGAGGCGCGACTCTGCCTTGATTTCATGAAATTCGGATAAAACAATGGAGCATCCGCTATGGACGGCACGTTTAACGAAAATGACCTAACCCGCGTCATCGAAGCGGATCGCACAAATGTTTGGCATCACCTCAGCCAGCATCAGCAATTTATCACCGGTGCTGACCCAAAGATCATCGTCGAAGGCAAAGGCATGCGTGTCTGGGACCAAAAAGGCATCGAACACCTTGATGCGGTTGCTGGTGGCGTTTGGACAGTAAACGTAGGCTACGGCCGCGAAACAATGGGCGATGCAGTGCGCGACGCCATTGTTAAGATGAACTTTTTTGGCGGCACAGTCGGCACGATCCCTGGCGCATTGTTCGCGGAAAAACTGATCTCGAAAATGCCCGGCATGGACCGCGTCTATTACGCAAACTCCGGCTCTGAAGCGAACGAGAAGGCCTTTAAACTGGTCCGCCAGATCGCCCACAAAAAATACGGCGGCAAGAAGCACAAGATCCTTTACCGCGACCGCGACTACCACGGTTCCACAATCGCAACCATGTCCGCAGGTGGCCAAGACGAGCGCAACGCACAATACGGACCATTCACTCCGGGCTTCATCCGCGTGCCGCACTGCCTTGAGTACCGCAAGCACGAACAAGATGGCGCACCTGTTGAGAACTACGGCGAATGGGCTGCGAATCAAATCGAAGAGATCATCTTGCGCGAAGGTGCCGATACCGTTGGCGCACTTTGCCTAGAACCAGTGACAGCTGGCGGCGGCGTGATCGAAGCACCGGAAGGCTACTGGCCACGCGTTGCTGAGATCTGCAAAAAATACGACATCCTGCTTCACATCGACGAAGTTGTGTGTGGCGTTGGCCGTACAGGCACATGGTTCGGTTATCAGCACTACGGCATCCAGCCAGACATGGTGACAATGGCCAAAGGTGTGGCCTCTGGCTACGCCGCGATCTCGTGCCTCGTGACTACAAACGAAGTGTTCGACATGTTCATGGACCCAACTGAGGACAACATGAACTACTTCCGCGACATCTCAACCTTTGGCGGTTGTACTGCTGGCCCAGCGGCGGCGATGGAAAACATGCGCATCATCGAAGATGAGGGGCTGTTGCAGAACACAATCGACATGGGTCACTACATGAAGGACCAGTTGAACGCGCTAAAAGACAAACACGAAGTCATCGGCGACGTGCGCGGCAAAGGCTTGTTCTTGGGTGTTGAACTGGTCGCTGACCGCACAACACGCGAACCAGCAGCAGAGAAAATGGTCCAAGCGGTTGTTGGCGATTGCATGAAGAACGCAGTCATCATCGGCGCAACAAACCGTTCACTTCCAGGGCGCAACAACACGCTATGCTACTCACCTGCATTGATTGCGACAAAAGACGACATCGATCAAATCGTGACAGCAACATCCAACGCACTGACCACCGTCTTCAGTTAAGTTGCGTTCACGTTGAATACAAAAGGCGGACCATCACGGTCCGCCTTTTTGCGTTTGGGGTAGTGGATGCGGGTCGTTTAAACTTACAGATCGGCGAGCTCCATCACCGCCGACTTTCCATTCATTTCGCAAATCTTAATACAAGCCAGTCATATTTCACCATGATAAAGACGCGCATTTTCACCCATTCGGGTGATAGACCAGACTTTAGAACGCTGTACATTTTAATGTGTGCCCAATCAGAAAACAGCCATTGGGCGATTACAGCAAGGATTAAAAATGAAAGTCAATTTTTTCAAAACCGCCTTATTTACAATTACGTTAACCATTCCCGTAGGCGCTTCGGCACAGCTATATTGCAAACCTCCAACACAACTTATTTGTTGAGGTAGTTATCGGTGTTGGTGTGATAGCCCTCCAGAAGAGATTGAGCTTCAGGGCCAACGTGTGATGTTGTTCAAGGATTTTTCGGAATTGAAGCCCGTCAACATTGATGGCGAGCTAAAAGAAGCGCTTCAAAGCAAAATGCGCCTGAAAAAATAACTTTTGCGTTTCTGGCTGTCATGGCACTTAAATCACACCCACATCTTGCATTTAATTCATGATAGCCGCCAACGCTAAAAGTATAGTCCCGTTTCGGACGCAGAGCTAAATAAACTGCGGACGCATCGCCTGAAACACCACCGCCGCCGCAACATTCGCTAAATTCAGTGACCGCACCCGTTTGTCCAACATCGGCAGGTTAAAGGTGCGGTCTTCCATCCCGTCCAAAATCGTCTTTGGCAGGCCCGCAGATTCACAACCAAACACCAAATACGCATCACGTTGATATTCAGGCGTGTAAAAACTTTGCGCCCCGTGCTCTTCAAAAAAGTGCAGGTTTTCGCGTGGCGGGTTACGCTGCGTTAGAAAGTCTTCCCAGTTGTCGTATTCACTTAGATTGACGTGCTTCCAATAATCCGTGCCGGCGCGGCGCACGGATTTCTCGTCCAATGAAAAGCCATAGGGTTTGATCAGGATCAATTCCAAATTCAGCGCCACACAGGTCCGCCCGATCGCACCCGTATTGTAGGGGATTTCGGGCGTGACCAATACCATTTTCATATGTGGTTCTGACATAGCTGTGGGGCTTTCAAATGCGCGGGCACAGGTACGGTCCGCTGTTGGCAACCTGTTAGACGAAATGCGGCGGCAATACCAACGCCCGCCAAAATAATTTCGCCGTGTTAACCTGATTCTCTAGTTTTTGACCGCAAACGCCATGAACTGTGCAATTTGGGCCCCATTCTGTACATTTCCCCACAAAACTTCGGTTTTGCGGCCTCTTTAGGTCCGTCAAACTGTACAATCCATGGTCCAAACTGTGCAGTATCCCCGTCATTTCACCGCTCAAGCGCCCCTTTGGCGCATCATTTGCAGGGTTAACGCTGCGTACCTCAGCCAATTTTATGTCAATAATTGCAAAATTGAGACGTGCAGTCTCATTAAAATGATATATACAGGTGGTAAGTCACGGATATTGGTAACCTTTTCACCTATTGATAAGTCCAGTTTGTACCTCGGTTATATCCAGAGTATAAGTATTTTATGGCCCTACCTGTCGAAACATTTTTCCTTCATCCCGATTATCAGGGAACGCTGCAAAGCCAGATCCAGCAGATGATTGCGCAGGGTATTCTATCAGGCCGTTTTCAACCCGGTGAAAAGCTACCATCGACCCGCAAGCTTGCCACCCACCTCAGCGTCAGCCGCATCACCGTGACGCTTGCCTATACTGAATTGTTATCAAACGACTATCTGACCTCTCGTGGTCGATCTGGGCATTATGTTTCACGCAACGCGCCCTCCCCGCCCAACTTTAAATCCGTCGAACCGATTGAAGATGCCGTCGATTGGACCCGCGCCATTGGACAACGCTTTTCCGGCGGGCAAACACCCCGAAAACCTCAAGAATGGGCCAAATACAAACACCCCTTCACCTACGGTCAAGCGGACCCAACCCTGTTCGACCACGCCAACTGGCGTTTGTGCGCCCTAAAGGCCCTTGGTCAACGCGATTTCACGCCCTTAACCACCGATTATTACGACCAAGATGACCCACAACTGATCGAATTCATCGCCCGCCACACCCTACCCCGCCGCGGTATCTCTGCCCGTCCGGAACAGATCCTGATTACACTCGGTGCGCAGAACGCCTTGTGGCTAACCACGCAGGTGCTTTTGACCCAGCGCCGCACAGCCGCGTTTGAGGACCCGTGCTATCACGCATTGCGCGATATTTTGACCCAATCGCGCTGCAATATGGCACCTGTGCGTGTAGACCAAGATGGCCTGCCTCCAGACGCTATCCCCCCAGATGCAAACGTTATTTTCACAACGCCCAGCCATCAATGCCCCACAAACGGCACCATGCCGATGAACCGTCGCCGCGCCTTGCTAGAGCGCGCACGCGAGATGGATGCGTTGATCGTTGAGGATGATTACGAATTTGAAATGTCCTTCCTTAAACCACCTTCCCCTGCGCTCAAATCTCTCGATGCTGATGGGCGTGTGATCTATGTGGGGAGCTTCTCAAAATCGCTATTTCCGGGTCTGCGGTTGGGGTATTTGGTTGGCTCTGAACCCTTCATACAAGAGGCCCGTGCCTTGCGCGCCTCTGTCCTGCGCCACCCCCCTGGTCATATCCAACGCACCGCAGCATATTTCCTTTCGTTGGGTCACTACGATGCATTGGTCCGCCGGATGGGCACAGCGTTCCACGAACGGCGTGAAGTGATGCAGCAAGCGATCGAGGACAATGGCCTACAGATCGCGGGCCAAGGGGCCTATGGTGGATCGTCCTACTGGATGCGCGCACCAGAGAATGTAGACACCTCAGAACTTGCGAAAACGCTGCAATCCCAAGGGGTTTTGATCGATCCAGGCGAGTCGTTCTTTGGCGGCGAACAACGCCCCAAACACTTCTACCGCCTCGCGTACTCATCGATCCCCTCAAATCGGATCGCCAAGGGGATCGAACTGGTTGCCCAAGCCATTCGCGCAGCCGAAGTATCTGGACCTACGCGGAAAGGCGATTTGGCCCTATCTGAGTCGTAAGCAAAACCCTATCCTCCGCTCAAAGATTGAATCACCTGTAAACTCACCGCACTCGGAGTCTCCCCCATGAAAATGACCACAGAAGAAGCTTTTGTAAAAACGCTACAGATGCACGGCATCGACAACGCATTCGGGATCATCGGCTCTGCCATGATGCCAATCTCTGACATCTTCCCTGACGCGGGCATCACTTTCTGGGACTGCGCCCACGAAACATCTGGCGGCATGATGGCTGACGGTTTCACCCGCGCCACCGGCAAAATGTCCATGATGATCGCGCAAAACGGCCCAGGTATTACCAACTTCGTAACTGCTGTTAAAACAGCATATTGGAACCACACGCCTGTACTTTTGGTTACACCACAGGCCGCTAACAAAACAATCGGTCAAGGCGGCTTCCAAGAGATGGAACAAATGAACCTGTTCGCTGACTGTGTTGCTTACCAAGAAGAAGTACGTGACCCAACCCGCATCGCAGAAACGCTGAACCGCGTGATCATGCAAGCGAAACGCGCATCTGCGCCGGCACAGATCAACGTACCACGCGACTTCTGGACACAAGTGATCGATATCGACCTTCCAGTCATCGTTGACTTCGAATTGCCACAAGGCGGCGAAGTAGCAGTACAAGACGCGGCTGATCTTCTTTCAACTGCTAAGTTCCCAGTGATCTTGAACGGTGCTGGCGCGATCTTGTCCAAAGGCGGCATCGAGGCGTCTCGCGTTTTGGCTGAAGCACTCGACGCACCAGTTTGCGTTGGCTACCAGCACAACGATGCGTTCCCGGGCAACCACCCACTTTACGCAGGTCCATTGGGCTACAACGGTTCAAAAGCTGGCATGGAATTGATTTCCAAAGCTGACGTTGTTCTTTGCTTGGGTACACGTTTGAACCCGTTCTCAACTCTACCGGGTTACGGCATTGATTACTGGCCAACTGACGCAAAGATCATTCAGGTTGACCTGAACCCAGACCGCATTGGTCTTACGAAGAAGGTAACTGTTGGTATCGTTGGTGATGCGGCGAAAGTTGCAACTGCAATCTCCTCCAAGCTGGCAGACGATGCTGGTGACGCAGGCCGCGCAGATCGCAAAAACTTGGTTGCACAAACCAAATCTTCATGGGCTCAAGAGCTGACTTCAATGACGGAAGAGCAAGACGATCCAGGCACAGACTGGAACGTTCGCGCACGTGCCGCGAAACCTGATTGGATGGCACCACGCATGGCATGGCGCGCAATCCAAGCAGCATTGCCAGTTGAAGCGATCATCTCATCTGACATCGGTAACAACTGTGCGATCGGTAACGCCTACCCGTCCTTTAACGAGGCACGCAAATATTTGGCACCGGGCTTGTTCGGTCCATGTGGTTACGGCCTTCCTTCCATCGTTGGCGCGAAAATCGGTCGTCCAGATGTGCCAGTTGTTGGTTTCGCTGGTGACGGCGCATTCGGTATCTCTGTGAACGAATTGACAGCGATTGGCCGCGGCGATTGGCCTGCGATCACGCAGATCGTGTTCCGCAACTACCAGTGGGGTGCTGAAAAGCGTAATTCTACACTTTGGTTCGATGACAACTTTGTTGGCACTGAATTGGACGAAGGCGTTTCATACGCTGGCATCGCAAACGCATGTGGTCTCAAAGGCGTTGTTGCCCGCACACAAGACGAGCTGACAGCGGCCCTTGCCCAAGCGATCAAAGATCAAATGGAAAACGGTATCACCACTTTGATCGAAGCGATGATCAACCAAGAACTAGGTGACCCATTCCGTCGCGACGCAATGAAGAACCCTGTCGAAGTTGCAGGCATCAACAAAGACGACATGCAGCAGCAAAAGGTCTAAGTGACCGCTGCTTCAAGAAACAAGGTTGGGAGGCCGTCATGAGTGTATTGGATAACCTGCAAACACGCGCGGCGGCCTCCCCTGCCCGTATCGTACTCAGCGAAGGCCACGATCCTCGGATCGTGGCTGCCGCCATTTCTGCGGTTGCCGCTGGGATCGCTACCATCATTCTTGTTGGTCCAACGGCCGAAATCACCAAACAACTGTCCGATGCAGGAAGCGCACCAAGCGATGCCATCCGCATTGAAGACCCCGCCACATCCGCTTTGACTGCAGAAGTTGCCCAAACCTATTTTGAGTTACGCCAGCACAAAGGCGTCTCAATGGAGATCGCCGAAAAGCAGGCCCTCGATCCGCTTGTGTTTGCAGCCATGTTGGTGCGCAACGATCACGCTGACGGAACCGTCGGCGGCGCAGTTGCCACCACATCAGATACCGTGCGCGCAGCACTGCAGGTCATCGGCAAAGCCAAAACCGCACCACTCGTGTCATCCTTCTTTTTGATGGTTCTGCCAGAAGGGCACTCATCGGGACGCGGCGGAATGATCTATTCTGATTGCGGATTGGTCATTGATCCATCAGCCGAAGAACTTGCAGCCATCGCCCAACAATCCGCAGCCTCCTGCGTTGCATTGATGGACGAGACACCAAAGGTTGCGATGCTTTCTTTCTCTACCAAAGGCAGCGCCCGCCACCCAAACGTGGATAAAGTGACCCAAGCCGCCGCAATGGTAAAAGAACAAGCACCCGACCTTAACGTCGATGGCGAACTGCAATTTGATGCCGCCTTTGTCCCCTCCGTGGGCGACAGCAAAGCCGCCGGTTCATCTGTCGCAGGGCACGCCAATGTCATGATTTTTCCAAACCTTGATGCGGGAAACATTGGCTACAAAGTCACCCAACGCATTGGTGGTGCAACGGCCATCGGGCCAGTCCTTCAAGGCCTCGCCAAACCCGCAAACGACCTTTCCCGTGGCTGTGACGCAACCGACGTCTTGCACATGATTGCAGTCACCGCTCTGCAAGCCGCAGCAAAATAAGAAAACGCACCGACAGGAGCCGAACATGAACCAGCCAAAGATCGATCTCTCGCCCAAAGTTTCTGACGAGATCCGTAAGACGACCTGCTACATGTGCGCCTGCCGCTGTGGGATCAACGTCCACATGAAAGAGGGCAAAGTAGCCTATATCGAGGGCAACCGCGATCACCCTGTGAACAAGGGTGTCCTTTGCGCTAAAGGGTCTGCTGGCATCATGCAGGTCAACGCACCTTCACGCCTCAACGCACCGATGAAACGCGTTGGCCCACGTGGCTCTGGTGAGTTCGAAGAAATCAGCTGGGATGAGGCGCTTCAAATCGCGACGGATTGGCTTGAACCTATCCGCAAAGAGAACCCAGAAAAGCTGGCGTTCTTCACGGGCCGCGATCAATCACAGTCTTTCACGTCGTTCTGGGCACAGCACTTTGGCACGCCAAACTACGCAGCCCATGGCGGTTTTTGTTCTGTGAACATGGCCGCGGCTGGCATCTATACGATGGGCGGCGCGTTCTGGGAATTTGGTCAACCCGATTGGGACCACACCAAACTGTTCATGCTGTTCGGCGTGGCCGAAGATCACGATTCAAACCCAATCAAGATGGGCATTGGCAAAATCAAAGCACGCGGCGCGCGCGTCATCGGCGTGAACCCAATCCGCACAGGATACAATGCTGTGGCTGATGATTGGGTCGGCATTACACCAGGCACCGACGGCTTGTTCATCCTCGCAATGATCCACTGCCTGATGAAGGCCGGTAAGATCGATCTGAACTATTTGGCACAATATACCAACGCGCCAGTGCTCGTGAACTCAGACGAAAAGTCGCCAGAATTCGGCCTATTGATGCGCGACGAAGATGGCAAAGAACTGGTTATCGACCGCGCCACTGGCAAACTCACTCCGTTCGACCAACCGGGCGTCAAGCCAGATCTATCTGCTACACACCGCGTTGCAGGCGTCACGCACCGCCCTGTGTTCCACATGATGGCCGAACGCTATCTCGAAGACGAATACGCACCAGAAGCTGTAGCCGAACGTTGTGGCATCCCAGCTGAACGCATCCGTGCCATCGCTGCCGAACTGGCCCGCGTCGCGTTCGAAGAAAGTTTTGAGCTGGATCAAGAATGGACCGACTTCCGCGGTGAGCACCACAAAACAATGACGGGCCGCCCTGTGTCCTTCCACGCCATGCGCGGAATTTCAGCGCATGCCAACGGTTTCCAAACTTGCCGCGCATTGCATGTGTTGCAAATTTTGCTTGGCACAGTCGAAGTACCAGGTGGCTTCCGCTTCAAACCGCCATATCCAAAACCAGCAACCGCACACCCAAAACCACACGTTGGCGTCACACCCGGCAAACCACTTGATGGTCCGCACCTTGGCTTTGTGCACGGTCCAGACGATCTGGCACTAAAGGCAGACGGCACTGCGGCGCGCATCGACAAAGCCTTCACATGGGAAAACCCAATGTCCAGCCACGGGCTGATGCACATGGTGATTTCCAACGCGCACGCAGGTGATCCTTACAAGATCGACACGCTGTTCATGTACATGGCCAACATGTCGTGGAACTCTTCCATGAACACGCGCGGCGTGATCGAAATGTTGACGGATAAGAATGAGGAAACAGGTGAATACGTGATCCCACGGATCATCTATTCCGATGCCTACTCCTCTGAAATGGTGGCCTACGCCGACCTTATCTTCCCAGACGCCACATACCTTGAGCGGCACGATTGTATCTCCATGCTCGACCGCCCGATTTGCGAAGCAGACGCTGCCGCCGACGCAATCCGCTGGCCTGTCATCGAACCTGACCGCGATGTGCGCGGCTTCCAATCCGTACTTTGCGAACTTGGTGCAAAACTAAACCTGCCAGGTTTCGTAAATGAAGACGGCAGCCAAAAATACGCAGATTACGGGGACTACATCGTCAACCACATCCGCAAGCCGGGCATTGGCCCGCTCGCAGGTTTCCGCGGCGAAAACGGCGACAAAGCAGGGCGCGGTGAAGTGAACCCTGACCAGCTCGACAAATACATCGAAAACGGTGGCTTTTTTGTTGAACACATCGAAGCCGGCGCAAACTATTACAAACCGTGGAACAAAGCCTACCAAGATTGGGCAGTCGGCATGGGTCTACTGGACTCACCGCAGCCTTACCTGTTCAATCTTTACGTTGAACCAATGCGCAAATTCCAACTTGCCGCCGAAGGGCACGGGGATCGCCAACCGCCAGATCACCTGCGCGAACGGATCAAAGAAAAGATGGATCCACTGCCAATTTGGTACTCAAATGAGGACGAAAACAAAGGCGACGAATACCCAATCACAGCGCTGACACAGCGCCCCATGGCCATGTACCATTCTTGGGGCAGCCAAAACGCATGGCTACGCCAGTTGCACGGCCACAACCCGCTGTATGTGCCAACCAAGCTGATGCAAACCAGCGGCCTGAAAGATGGTGATTGGGCCAAAGTGAAATCGCCCCACGGCGAGATCACAGTGCCTGTTCTTGAGATGGCAGCGTTGAACGAAAACACGATCTGGACATGGAACGCCATCGGCAAACGCAAAGGTGCGTGGGCCTTGGAAGAAGACGCACCTGAGGTGACCAAAGGGTTCTTGCTAAATCACCTGATCCACGAACTGCTGCCACCAAAAGGCGATGGGCTTCGCTGGGCCAACTCCGACCCAATTACAGGTCAGGCCGCTTGGTTCGACCTCAAGGTCAAAATCGAAAAAGCGGACCCACCATCGGAATCACAGCCGGTCCTCCCCGCAATCAAATCTCCTGTTGGCAAAGGTCCAAAAGACCTCGCTTGGAAGGTGGGCAAATGACCGACCATTCATCTTACCAACTAAACTCCGGGGTCTGGGGCAGCGCCCCAGTCGACACCAACAAACAAGCGGAGCGCCAATAAATGACCACGCTACCAAACCTCACCCAAAAGAAACTGGGCCTCGTCATTGACCTCGACACCTGTGTCGGCTGCCACGCTTGCGTGATTTCGTGCAAAGGTTGGAACACCGAAAACTACGGCGCGCCACTGTCAGACCAAAACGCATATGGCGCGGACAACTCGGGCACCTTCCTGAATCGTGTTCACAGTTTCGAGGTCCAGCCAACAGGCGACGAAGCTGCCGCACAGCTGATCCACTTCCCCAAATCCTGCCTGCACTGCGAAGACGCACCATGCGTCACCGTGTGCCCAACCGGTGCTAGCTACAAACGCGAAGAAGACGGCATTGTGCTAGTCAATGAACAAGACTGCATCGGCTGCGGTCTTTGCGCATGGGCCTGTCCATACGGCGCACGCGAACTAGATCAAGCCGAAGGCGTGATGAAGAAATGTACACTCTGCGTGGACCGCATCTATAACGAAAACCTCGAAGAGGTGGACCGTGTCCCTACATGTGTACGCACCTGCCCATCAGGCGCGCGTCACTTTGGTGATCTGGGTGACGAAAATTCTGACGTTTCCAAACTGGTCGCTGAACGCGGTGGTATGGACCTGATGCCAGAACAAGGCACCAAGCCTGTGAACAAATACCTGCCACCACGGCCCAAGGATGAGTTGCCAGAATTTGACGTTCTTGCGCCCTTCCTTGAACCAGTAGCGCAAGAGGCCAAAGGCTTCCTTGGCTGGCTCGACAAAACACTGGAGAAACTCTGATGCATCCCGCACCATCCGTCATCATCTTCACCACATTCTCCGGCTTAGGCTTTGGCCTTCTGTTCTGGCTTGGGATCGACCCAACACCACCCACAGGTTGGGTCGCTTTCGTCTTCTGGCTGATCGCCTACGTAATGGCTGTGGGCGGCTTGTTGTCCTCAACCTTCCACCTTGGCCGTCCAGAACGGTTCCTTAAGGCGTTCAGCCAATGGCGCTCTAGCTGGCTCAGCCGCGAAGGTATCGCAGCCGTAACCACGCTGGTTGCCATGGGCCTGTACGGCCTTGGCCTCGTGTTCTTTGGAACTGCTTGGCAACCCCTTGGCTGGCTTGGCGCACTTGGCGCACTGGCGACCGTGTTCACCACCTCAATGATCTATACCCAGATGAAGACCATTCCACGTTGGAACATGAACCTGACACCTGCAATGTTCATGTCATACGCGTTGGCTGGCGGTGCATTGCTAAAGGGTAACATCACAATGGCGATCGTCCTTTTGGCCATCGCTGGTGTGGTCCAAGTGTTCACTTGGGTCATGGGCGACAAAGCCTTCGAAAACTCAGGCACCACAATGGCCACTGCAACCGGGCTTGGGAACATCGGCAGCGTGCGTGCTTTTGAACCACCGCACACCGGCACCAATTATCTGATGCGCGAGTTCATCCATGTGGTAGGACGCAAGCACAGCCAAAAGTTGCGCATCATCAGTGTGGCACTCGGGATCATTATTCCGGTCGTCTTGCTGCTCTTGCCAATCGGTCACTGGATCGCATTGATCGCTGTAGCCAGCCACATCGCAGGTGTCCTTGCCTCACGCTGGTTGTTCTTTGCAGAAGCAGAGCACGTCGTCGGCCTGTACTACGGCAAACGCTAAAAAAACATGTGCGGCACCTGACGGGCGCCGCACAGCTTCGCTTTACTTCATAAGACCTACGGTTTCTGCGCCACGATGAAGACCCGCGGAACCATCCCGCCTTGAACCAGCTTTTCGGTAACCTTAAAGCCAGCGTTCTCTAGCAAGCCAATCAAAACTTCCTCGCTCAGACTGCGCACAAACGGCGCTTTACCAATGGCCCGCATCAACGGGATCACCAGCGGCAAAAGCCATAGCCCATCTTTCAACAAGCCCGTTTTTGAAATCAATAAACCGCCTGAAGGCAGAGATTTGTAAATTTCGGCCAGCGTGTTTTCCAGATCAGGCAAAAGATGCAAAAGGTTCAGCGCAAGGACCACATCATTGGATCCCGACGTCATCACGCCCACATCTTGTACTGCAAAGCTTAGGTTCTGGGGCGATTGTTCAGTCAATTTGCCCTGTGCAATTTCAACCATCTTCGATGCGACATCTGTTCCAATATAGCGGTCCACACTGTCAGCCAACTCAAGCGCTGTTGACCCCGTCCCACACCCCAACTCAAGAACGCGGTGATGAGGCTGAAGGATTTCACGCATCCGATCAAGCGTCTCTTCGTACGCCGGCAAATCACCAATCGCATCTTTTGCGTATTTTGGGGCTGCTTTGTTCCAGAATGCTGCGTTGGTCATGATCGATCCTTTTCATTTCCTAGACCCTAACATTTGTATGATACGCTAAGGAATTGCCAAAAATTGCCTGAGTGGTATGCATATATGCATGAAACAGATGCCCTCAAACTTCGACTGGAACCAAGCACGCGCCTTTTTGGCCACCGCTGAGACTGGCTCGTTTTCAGCCGCGGCCCGTGTGTTGAACCTGACGCAACCGACACTGGGCCGCCAAGTTGCTGCATTTGAACAAAGCCTTGAGTTGGTTCTGTTTGAGCGGATCGGGCGCAAACTTGAACTCACACCAGCAGGTCGTGATTTGTTAGACGAACTGCAAGGCATGGGCGACGCAGCCAATCGCGCATCCTTGGTGGCCTCAGGCCGTGGTCAATCAGTGGCTGGGGATGTGTACGTTTCAACAACCAATATGTTTGCATATTACGTGATGCCCCAAATCGTCGCGGACCTGCAAAAAATCGCCCACAAATTCGCATACGGATTCTGGCCTCAAATTCCTTATCTGACCTGCAACGCCGTGAGGCGGACATAGCAGTGCGCCACGTTGCCCCTACACAACCTGAACTGATCAGCCGCAAAGTCTGCGAAGCCAAAGGGCGCATTTACGCCAGCCAATCCTACCTTGAACGCCACGGCAAGATCAAAACCTTGGAAGACGTAAGATCTGCGCACTTCGTTGGCATTGGCGAAAACGATGAGTTGTTGGACTTCCTCAAAAACTGGGGGCTGCCCATCACGCAAACCAATCTGCGGGTTTTGGGCGACAGTGGTCTTGTCGGTTGGCAGATGGCCCGTCAGGGGCTTGGGATTTCGGCCATGACCGACGACATTGCGCGCCACTTTCCCGAGATGAAATTGGTGCTGCCCGAACTGGAGCCCATTCCGGTCCCCTATTGGCTGACCACGCACAAGGAACTTCATTCCTCAAAACGAATCCGGTTGGTTTATGATCGAATTGCAGAAACCTTGTCCGCGAACAAATTGCCGGTGCGGGTGGGCTAATCCCAACCGATCCGTCCACCGACCAAATACCGACGTTATACCGACACGATACCGACGTTGGAAAACCAACAAAAAAGGCGGGGAATAACCCCCGCCCTTTGTCGTAGTAATTGTTGCTTGGTTTACAGCAAACCAGCGTGCTTTAGCCCCGCATCAAGCAGTGCTTTTGTCTCGTCTGTCAGCTCTGTGAGAGGCAAACGCACCTCGTCGCTGCAAAGACCCAGGCGCGACATTGCATACTTCGCGCCGACCAATCCTGGCTCTGTAAAGATGGCTTTGTGCAGTGGCATAACCTTGTCTTGGATCTCAAGCGCAGTCGCGTAATCACCCGCCAAACATGCTGTTTGCA
>Ga0206126_10001409_pt1 | contig 28997 bp, 28 predicted proteins | sample Helgoland_Spring_5_FD_148621 | JGI IMG/M metagenome (GOLD analysis project Ga0206126, IMG submission 148621) | Pelagic subsurface seawater microbial communities from Kabeltonne, Helgoland, North Sea - Helgoland_Spring_Bloom_20160412_1 | ecosystem: Environmental > Aquatic > Marine > Epipelagic ...
ACTAGTACTTATACTTTATTAGTATATTAACACTAGTAATACTAGTACTTATACTTTATTAGTATATTAACACTAGTAATACTAGTACTTATACTTTATTAGTATATTAACACTAGTAATATTAATTGTTTAACAAGGAGAAATGGCCGAGCGGTCGAAGGCGACAGACTGTAAATCTGTTAGTTTATCTCACGTTGGTTCGAATCCAACTTTTTTCACTTTTAACGTATTAAATTTTGAATAAATTAAATTTTGAATAAATTAAATTTTGAATAAATTGAAAAAAAACTTGTCTTTTAAAAATTTATACTTAATAAAAACTTTTAAGATTAAAAATCTTTTAACCCCAATAATAAATATTTTAAAAACCTCAAATTTACAATTTTATTGTAACAAACTTAATCGTCTAGAGGTTTTATCGGGTACTAGTAATTTTGAAAATAAATTCCTTCTCAAATGAGGGTGTTTTTTAAACTTTTATAGTAAAATTTTTGTGTCACCCATTCTCAATAACTTAATGTTAATAAAATCGTTTAATAAAACTACGTTATTTAAAAAATTTTATAGACTTTTTTTTACTTTTAAAAAAGGTCGTTTTTTTGTAAACTTAACAAATTTTAATAAAACAAAAAACTATTTATTTCTTTCAACAGGTATGTTTATTCAGTATTTTCAATATAAAAAATCTATAAGAAAAAATAAAATTTTAAAAGTACTTATTTCAAAATACTTAAGAAAGTTTTTTTTAATTTTACAATTAAAGTATATTTCTTTACACTTTGGTTCAACACCTCTTATGTTACAAGAAATTATTACTAATTTAACAACACCTTTGATTAAACCATTAAAAAACCCCCTTACTCTAAAAACAATTGATGAAGATCAATTATCTCAATTTCGTTTCGTTTTCCTATTTTTTTTTTTTCAAAAAAGTAAAAATTTCGGTACATTTAAGTTACGACGTAAAGGTAGAGTAAAGCGAAGAATTATAAGAAAACTAATTAAAATTAATAACGTCTTAGATTAATTATTGCAACCCCCCCTTTTTTAATTTGGATTATACTCAGCATTATTTATTATGAGTTTGACTTTGGCTCTGAGTGAACGCGAGCGAAACCTCTTGACACATGCGAATTTGAATTAGCTAGTTTTTTTAGCTTATTAGTGGATTGGTGAGTAATGTATGGTAAACTACCTTAAAGTTTGTTTTAAAATCAAATATTTAAGATTTTTTAAAACTAAAATAATTTCATTTAAAATCTAATGTTTAGTTTAAACGCTTCACTTTAAACTAAAAATAGTCGACCCTTAATTACAAAATAATCAATCATATAAATTTTTTAATTTAAAACTTTTACTAAATACACCTTAATTTTTTTCCTTTATTGTTGAATAAGTTTATATTTAGTAAAAATTTTAGTTACTTATTAATTAATTTATTATTATTTTGTAGTTAAAGTTAACCCTTTAATTTTATATTGTTTTTGTAGTTGTTAAAATCTATTAAAAAAAAGAATGCTTTTTGATGTAGCCGTACAAAGATTGGTTATTAGTTTACCTAAGCCTTATATCTTTAGCTGAATTGAAAGATTGTTCAGTCACATGGGGAATGAAAAATACCCCACCGTTGGCAGCAGTGGAGAATATTGGTCAATAAACGAAAGTTTGAACCAGGGTTTTGTGGGGATGAAAAGTCTTTAGGACTGTGAAAGCCAAGGTGGCCGTAAAGTTCGTGCGCAGAATAAAACAATGATTTTAAGTCTGAAGAGAACCCCGGGCTAACAAGGTGCCAGCAGCTGCGGTAATACCTTGACGGGGGAGCGTTACTGGTCATTACTAGGCGTAAAGTGTGGCTAGACTGTTTAGGTAGTTGTGGTAAAAATCAAGGGGATATCAAAGCTTGACCACAAAACCCTAATACTAGAGAAATTAAGAAGTTAACAATACTTATATTCTAGAGATAAAATACTAAAAGAGTATAAAGATTTTCAAATGCCACGGCAGTTAACTATTAATATATCTGACGTTGAACCACTAAAGTATAAGTATCGAATAGGATTGGAGACCCTAGTAGTTTATACTATGAATCAATGGATATTATATGTTTAAGATCTAACTTAAGTGTAAAAGCTAACGCGTAAATATCTCGCCTGGGGAGTAAGGCTGCAAAGGTTAAACTTAAAAAGATTGGCGGGAGTTTGTATGAACGGTGGAGCGTGTGGTTTAATTCGATAATCCGCGTGTAATCTTACCAATGTAAAAAATAAATTTAAAACAACTTCTAACGGATTAGGTTGAAAATTTATTTATAGGTACTGCATGGCTGTCGTCAGTTCGTGTTGTAAAATGTTATATTCAGTTATTGAACGAACGCAACCTTTTTTATAAGTTTTATAAGTTTATTATTTTTGAAGGAACTTAATTTTTATGCTCAAAAATATCACTTATTTCTTATATTATTATAAAGCAAACGGTTAATCTCTAATTATTGTAATAAATTATTAGTGGTTTTTGTTTATTTTATGGAAGTTAAGGAGAAGTCAAGTCATTATGGTCTAAATATGTTGGGCTACACATGCGCTACAAGGGTAAATACAGTGAGATACGACAGTGAAAACTAAAGTAAATCTTTAAAAATTATCTCAGTTCGGATTGTAGGTTGGAACTCACTTACATGAAGTCGGAATCGTTAGTAATCGTAAATTAGTACGTTACGGTGAATGATTAATCAAACTTTGCACACACCGCCCATCACGCCCGAAGAGTTGTCTCGGCTGGATATCTTTATTGATGAATTTAAAAGGCTTTAAATTACTTTATGTATTTTGTGTAATACCTTTAATTAAGCTTTTAAAAACGGCTAAAATAAATTTTGTTGGTAGATGAAAGACGAGGTGGTAATTTGGGCGAAGTTGACACAAGGTAATAGTAGGGGAACCTGCTGTTGGATTACACATAATTTAATTTTTAATAAATTTATTTATTTCAGTAATTTTGTAAAGTAATTTACTTAAAATTAAGATACGTAGCATTAAGGGGATGCCTAGATGTTAAATTAGTAAAGAAGTGGAAATTCTATAGTTATCATAAGTATCGGATCTACTAGGATTGATAACAAAAATAAATCTAAAAAAGTGAAGTGAAACATCTCATTAACTTTTTATTTATAAAATCAACTGAGATTGGGTTAGTAGCGGTGAGCGACTATCCAAAAGCCCTACCATAAAAAATTGGAAAATATTTTTGAAACAATAACCATAGGGGTGCAAGTCCCGTAAAACCAATTACAGGAGTATAGTTTAGTGGTAGAACGGTGGTCTTCAAAACCATATGTGTGGGTTCGATTCCTTCTACTCTTGTCAATGTTTAACCTAAATCCTTTAATTAAATTAAAAAATAAATTTTTGTCAGACGAAAAACAAAAATACTTTAACCGCTTAAGTTTTAATAAAACACGGTCTCAGCAAAATTTTTGATATTTCAAACAGTTAAAAAAACAAAATGTAAGTAAAACAATAAATCGTAGTTTTTTAAAATACTTACGAAAAGTTACGTTAAAAAAACAAAATTACACCCAAACTACTTTACGTCAAAAAGCTAATAAATATTTAGTTGGTAATGACTCTATTAACTATACATCGTTACAAACAGTTTCCAACTATAAGTATAACTCTTTAACAACCTCCTTGTCTCTCTTTACAAATTTACAAACTGTAAAACGTTTTACTTTAACATCTGTAGACTGTTCAATACTGTCTTATTGTTTAATAAACTATATCCAAAAATTTGTTAGTGAAAAAAAAACTTCATTACTTACTAGTTATAATTTAACTACTACGACCTCTTTCCATTTCTATAAACCAAGTTTAAGTATTAAAACGTCTGCAAGTTCTAATAGTAACAATTCTCTTTATAAAAGCTCGGTTTACTGAATTTCGCAATCTATTATTTTTGATAGTAATAGAAAATTAACACAAAAAAGTCATTTAACTTCTTTACTTAACCTTCCGTTAGTTCTTCACTTTTCTCGTCAATCGTCTTTTTTTAACTTTACTAAAGATACTGTTACAAGGTTTTTTCCTAAAGGTGTTATGGAATTTTGATCTAAAAACTTTTATATTTTAAATAGGAATACGAAAGCTTATAACCTAAAAGGAGGTACTTTACGAAAACTTTTATTTAAAAAGGAATCATCGTTAACCATCACCGACCTTCAATCTTTATTACTTAATTCTAACGGTTTAGAGAATAATTTAAATTACACACCTTTGTCTAAAGTTAGTAACTTTTCTAAAAATTCCCTCTTATTTTCTAAATTAAGTAAAAAATTCCTCCTTAAAGAGAAGACGTTTTTATCTTTAATAAAAAAACAAAAAAACGTAAAACTAACTAAGAAAAAAATTAAGAAAAAAATTTCAATTCTTTTTCAATCTCTAAAAAGTACATATACTTTTGAACGAAAAACTTCTGTAAAATCGTTTAGTACGATTACTCAAAACGCTTCAAATTTAACCCTTGACTTATTTTTTAAGAATACAAATTTATTATCTTACGTTTTTACGAATTCGATATTATTTAAATATCTTTTCTCTCTTACTTCAAACCAACTTCAAATTTCATCGCCTGTTTTAATGTTTAACCTTAGTAACAACTATTTCCCAACTAATAATTCACTATTTAATAAATCTAACATTGTTACTTTCCACTCATTTAATTACAAACTTAAACGACGTGTTTTAAAAGCCTTTACTTATGATACTTTTTCTCCTAACGTTACTATGTGGTATTACCATACAATAATCCGGTTTATTGAAAACTGTACAGGTAAAAAAGTTTATTTAAAATTCAATCCGTTTATCGAAAATTCTTTAACCTTCAATGATTTATCTAGATGTTATATTTGAGCACGAAGAGTTGTTCGTTTTCAAAAAGTTTTAGGGCCTAGAATGTTTCTTAGAGAATCTTTAAAGATTATCAACGTAGCAATTCGTTATCGGGATCCAACCTTTTTAGCGAATTGGATTCGTGCAATGTTAAAGAGAACAAATTTTTATAAGTACAAACCCTTATTTCGTTACTTAAAGTATGTTTTTACTCACTTATTTCAAGGTTATTTTAAAGACCTTGGTTTTAAAGGAATAAAATTAAAACTAAAAGGTAAAATTTGTGTCGCCGGAAACGCTAGAACTCGAACCTTGTTTTATAGAGTTGGTAACACTACTCACTCAACTTTTGATAATAGAGTTGTTTACGATCTTAGTTATATTAATACTTTTACAGGAGTTTTAGGTTTTCAACTTTGATTCTATTATTAAAGTGTAAAACCTTAAATAAATATATATTTAATAAATTGATACAAAAAAAAACTTTTCGTAAAAATTGACAATTTACTACAAATTCCGTACTTCATGAAGAAAATTACCCACTAAAACAAAAAATTATAAATACACTGTTTTTTACCTGTAGCCAACTACTTTTTATTTCTAGTTTTATAGGTAGTATGAATCAGTCATCTATTACTCTTGAAAATAAAAAATCTTTGTTCTGTAAAATCTTCGATTTGGTTTATAGTAACCCTATTTTAGACTCTGTTTTTGGAGATTTTTCTTGTGAATTATCTTCTGTTTCCTCAGAACTTGTAACCTATTTGAATATTTTATTGTAAAGTATTTAAATATAATTCTGCGCATGTAATTTTGCAGTCGTTTATGAGTAAATTGTAAAATGTAATTATACGATTGAATATTAGAAATTCAATTCTAAAGGCTAAATAATTTAATATCGATAGTGAGTAGTAGTGTGAACGAAAGGTGAAAAGATATAATAAAAGAAATGTGAAGAGGCCCTGAAACTTAATGTATAACCTGTTAAAGCTTACGTAATAACGTACCTTTTGCATAATGGGCTAGTGAGTTAATAAAAATAGCAAGCTTAATTATTAGTAGGCGTAGTGAAAACATTTAAAGTTATTTTTATTAAACCCGAAACTAACCGATCTAATTATGAACAAGCTGAAGGTTTTACTGGAGGGCTGAACCCGTGAATGTTGCAAAATTCTGGGATGATTTGTAATTAGGGGTGAAAGGCCAATCAAGGTTAGTGATAGCTGGTTCTCTGCGAAAAATATTTAAGTATTGTGGATTTGATTGTTTATTTTAGGGTAAAGTTATCTTTAAATAACGTAATTGAATATTTGGCAAAATTTCGAGAAACTTAAAATATAAATAAATTAATAAATCTAATCAGACATAGTTGCGCAAAGGTAATATGTCAAAAGGGAAACAGCCCAGATTGGTAAATAAGGTGCTTAATACTTGTTAAAATGAAAAAAGTTTAATTATTATATTACTTAGGGGATAGGCTTGGAAGCAGCCATTCATTAAAAAAAGAGTAACAGCTTACTAAGTTAATATGGTACAATGATATAATGTACAAGTAGTAATTAAGCTTTGATAATGTAGAGGCGATAAAACAAGTAACCGAATTTCCAAAAAGACAAATATTTGTCTTTGGTAGCAGAGTGTTTTGTAATTTATTGAAGATTAATTGTTAAATTAGTTGGAAAAATCAAAATCAATTATACTAGTATGAGTAACGTTAAATAACGTGAGATTCGTTATCGCTGAAAACCCTAAAGTTAGATTACAAGGGAAATCCGTAATCTGAATACGTACCCCCTTAAAAAATGACTAACGTCGAATGTTTAATGGGTAATAAACCTATTTTTACTTTGTTTAAAATCCTCTTTTAGGTAATTGTTCTAATTGTAAAACATAACTTAATTTTGATAATAAGAAACTTAATGCTTATAAATTAATGTAACTTAGTTTAGTGTTGCCTACCGTGTATTGATACTGCTGTACTGTAAACTAGGCTACTTTAATTTATTTTAAGTTAATTAATATTAAATTTTACTACCCCTTTGTCGTAATTTGATAAACAAAAATTCTTTCGAGTACGTCAATTGAATATGAATAAAGGTAATTGGTAAATCTTGTTAAATGTGTTAGATTTTTTAAATAAACAAGAAATAATTTAGGTCTAGTAACTTTTTAACTTTTTAACTTTTTAGTATTAAAGTCGTCATTGTTGTTTAACTTTAATACTAAAATTTATAAAAAGAGTAACATCACTGTTTTTAAAAAAAACTAGAATCAAGTATATTAAAACTGACACTGGTGGGTAGGTTGAAAATACTAAAGCGATGAAAGAATGTGGTTGAAGGAACTCGGCAAATTAACCCTGTAACTTCGGGAGAAGGGGGAGAATTTTTAAAGAAATGAGGTTATTGACGAAAGTACAATAAACTCGCTTTTAAATTCTAACAAAAAAGAGGAGGTAGCGACTGTTTAATAAAAACACAGGACTCTGCTAAATTTCATAATGATGTATAGAGTCTGACGCCTGCCCAGTGCTGTAAGGTAAAAAACTAAAAGTAACCGCTTTTAATTTAAGCCCCAGTAAACGGCGGCTGTAACCCTGACGGTCCGAAGGTAGCGAAATTCATTGGCGGGTAAGTTCCGTCCTGCATGAATGGCGTAACGACTGCCTCACTGTCTCCAGCTACAATTCAGTGAAATTGAAAACTAGGTGAAAATGCCTAATATGAGCAGCGGGACGGAAAGACCCTATGCACCTTTACTAGAACCTTATATTATACTAAAGTTTAGTAATAGACGGAAAAAGTTTATCTTTGTTTACCGTCCCTACTAAACTTTAGTTTTAAACAAACTTTAAATATGTTGTTTGTAATATTGTAAGGATGCTAGTTTCACTGGGGCGGTGACCTCCTAAAAAGTAACGGGGGTGTGCAATGGTTTAATAAAGCATGTTCTTATGCGAGTATTATAATGGATTAAATTAAACTTGATTTTTAAATAAACAAATTTAAAAAGGGTGAGTAATATCGCCTGCCATAGTGACCCGATAGTAACAAATTTTTATTGAAAAAGCTATCGATTAACGGATAAAAGGTACGCTAGGGATAACAGGCTAATAATTCTTGAGAGTTCCCATCGATGGAATTGGTTGGCACCTCGATGTCGGCTCATCATATCCTGGTTGAGAACAATCTTCCAAGGGTCGGTCTGTTCTACCGTTAAAATGGTACGTGAGCTGGGTTTAGAACGTCGTGAGACAGTTTGGTCCCTATCTGCTGTTAAGTTGAAAAGAAATAGACCCTTGCTTTAGTACGAGAGGACTGGGATAGACTAACCGATGGTCTGGCGATTATTGTAATTATGTAAGTCGCTAAGCTAAGTTGGGAGCAGATAATTACTGAATTCATCTTAAGTAAGAAGCTACACTATTTATTTTCTTATAAACGCATTCTAGACTAGAAGTATTATATATCTTAAATGAGAAAGGTTTGAGCCTTGGAGTTTATTTTTATATAGCGTTGATATCTAATTAAACGAGTAAACGCACAAGCTGTGCAACTTTTAATTTTTATAAGTCGTACGTATGTACATTTCTCATTAAATGAAACTTTCTATTAATAATAAAATTTTCACAACAACTTTTAAAAAAATAAAATTTTATAATCTTATTATTAAAGTTTTACTTAATCAAAATTTAACCCTTACTAATTCACTGCAATATTTAACATTACAATATATATCAAATTTAACTCAATTAAATAAAACTTCTTTTTCAAAGTATGTACAACCATTTAATTTTTCTACCTCTTCTCGTTCCCTTTTCCAAAAAAACGATTTTACCAGTACTTCATTAAAACACAAAAATTTTTTAAAGAATTACTCTTTAGACTCTGTAGAAAGTTTAGAAAGTCTAAAACTTTTCCAACTCTTTTTAAAATTAACTTGTAGTCAACCTTTTTTTTACTCAAAGCAACATTACGCGTATCGTCTTTTATTTAGTAATTTAAACCCGAACGAGTTACTCTATGTTGATTTAGGGAAAGCTTTTTCGCGGTGAGCGTCTACACAATCTCTTTTAGTGAATTTATTTTATTATGATATAAGGATACTCTCATTTGGAAGTAAACTTTTAAGTAATGAGATACTTTCATTGAATTGAAAATTAGCAACACCAAACCTTTTATCTCATTCTACTTTTAATAAATCGTTTTTTTTTACTTCGGCTAAAACAGGACCACTTTATTCTAAAAGCTTTTTAAGATTATCAAAGTTTAAAATTGAAAATGCGTTTGTATTTGATCTTAACTTTCATCAACGTACAATTTTTTTTTTACGACGTTATAAATTTTTTACTTTAGGGATAGTCGCTTCTACTCAAAACCCTTGACTATTAGATTATTCAATACCCGTTTTCAGTTCCAATATTTTAACTCAATACTATTTCATAAAACTTTTTTTATATACTTTTTCAACCTCACGTCACTTATATTTTAGTAATTGTAAGTCTTTATGACTTAAGCTTTACTTTTAAATCTTAATGAAATTTACTTTTTACCTCAATTTATTTTCAACCTTTATTTACTACTCTATTTACTTACCTCTTGTTTTACACGTCACTACATTAAATTTCTCCCTCTCCCACTCTATATTACAACTTACTTTTTTCTGAAAAGTTGCAAATTATGCAGACGCTTACTGATTCTTGTATAGTAGTAAATCGTTACTTTATGTTACTAGAAATATTTAAAATCACTTGGAAGCTAGCTTAATCGGTAAAGCCCTAAACTTTGGATTTAGTGAGTATAGGTTCGAGTCCTATGCTTCCAACTCAATGAATACTATATTACCTTATGTCTACTTATTAAATCAGTTAAAATTTGCTGTTGCAAAAAAAAATTATTTTTTTATCGTACGTTCTTCTACTAAAATAAAACCTCTTTTACAGCTTTTTTACAAACTAAATATTATAAGACGATTTACTTTTAAATCATCAAATCTTTGTTATGTTTTCCCCAATTATAGTCGTATTAATAAACCTATCCGTTATATTAAAAACTATTATAGAAGCGTTAACCCGATCTCTTTAAAAAAACATTCTTTATTACTTATGAGAAGATCATTAGGGGCTGCGACATTAATTTTAGAAACGAGTTGTGGGGTTTTAACTCATCAAAACGCTTTAAAATTAGGTATAGGTGGGACTTTAGTTTTCATTATTTTTTAAACTACTTGTTTATTTTTGGCCTCTTTCGCTATTAACCCTAAAGTTCGATTTACTAATTTAAATTTTTATACTTCTCCTGAATCTGTTTTATTTGTTTTACGTAAAAGAGTTAATCTTATCTTCTTCTTTTGAGCAGCTGTTGCTTTATTACTTTATAGTATTATTTAATTACGTTAACTTGTTACGTTATGATGTTCGTCAAATCTGCAAAACTTCTAGGGCTCGCTTTAGTGTTTTTCCCAATTACTGGATGTGCAATCGGGACTGGAATTTTATTCGCATCCCTTTGTAAAGCTGTTGCTTACAACCCAGAAGCTGATAGTGCTATTTTCGTTTACGCAATTCTTGGATTTGCTTTAATTGAAACTTTCGCTTTCATGTTATTTGGAGCTGCAGGACTTATTCTTGTTTATTAGAATTTAGCCTTTGTTTAAGTAAGTTAACGCTTATTATTATTTTCAATGCAATTTTTTACTACCTCAAACCAGACCTTATTTTCTATAACCAATTCAACCTCACATTATTTTTATAATGTTACCACTTTTTTAACTACAAAAACTACTAAACTTGCTTTAGTTTTTAAAGAAACTTTAGGAGACGGTTTTTGACTACTCTTAGGGTTATTTTTAGTATTTTCTGCGGACGTTATTATTATCGACGATGAACCTTTATGAGAGCCTATCGAATGAAGTATGGTTCAGTCTTGAATCTTATTTATTTTTATGTTTGGTTGAATCGCTGAAAACTTAGTTGTTAGCCGTTACGGTAGTTATACCGGACGTGATAAAAGAGTTTGATTTGCTTGATATAAAACCTTCTGACTTATTGATATGTGATACGTTTTAAGTTTTGGTGCAGCAACTCTCTTCGTTATTGTACCTTTTTATTACGAGGTTAACTATTTAATGTGTTTTACTTTATCTTGATGAAATTGGTACTCTCGAGTATTTTTCTTTAAATTTTTAATCGTATACACTTGAGTTTTGTTTCTCGCATACTTATTACAAATTAATCTTAGATGATTTAATTGAAAAAAAACATTTTTTTTCGTAGTTGTTATAAACTTATTCTTATCTTATTTACTTTACACTCATTTTTTCATGTCTTTTTTTAGTTATTTTACAAATGCGAATTGGTATAATAAAACTAGAATGGTAGACTATGTTCAAATTAGTCATGAACCTAATAAGTGATCTTGAGGAAATAAAAAACGAGACCACTTCTCTTATCATACTTCCAAAACGGTCTTTTGATTTAAAAACGATGGTCCTATGGCAGCTTCTTTTATGATGTTTCATTTCTTCTTCTTCTTCTCATTATTAGCGCTTTCTTTGTATTGAGTTGTTTTATTAAGACGTACGTACGTAATTCAAGAAGTTACTTATACTTATACAACGTACGCTGTCTCTTCTTTAAAGCAATTCTTCTACTTCTTCTTACTCCTATACCTATTTATTTTCATGAGTTATATCGTTACTTATTGACGATTTCCGGTTGAATACTCTTGAATTTTAGGATCTTATTCGTGATTTTCAAACTTTTTCCTAATCGTACAAGATTATTTATGATTTCTTTTAAATATCTAAAATAGATACCTTCTTATATTTAAAATATTGAGTGAAAGTGGTTTACTTATCGCATTATTTTCTGTACTATTTACTTTATTTGTAGTTCTAACTGAACGAAAACTTTTAGCTTACGCGATGCGTCGTATGGGTCCAACTTTAATGGGACGAAACGGTGCTTTCCAAATCGCATTAGATCTTTTTAAACTTTTAACTAAAGAAATTTTTCTAATCCCTCGACCTACTACTGCCTTAGCTCCTATTTTTTTAACCTTACTTTACGCGTGTCAAGTTTTATTCTCTCAAAACTTTATTTGGGGACCTTCCATGATGATTTTTGAAAATTTAGATTCTATGATCCTTTATCATTTAATTCTCATCTTATTCGGTAATATCTTCTTTACAGTTGTCGGTTTGTTAAGTCAATCTCGTTATGCAATTATTGGAACTGTTAGAGGTCTTGTTCATGTAATCTCTTTAGATATTTTTGTAACAATTGTTTACTCTTTACTTGTTTTTAGTTCACAATCTGCAAATTTTCACGATTTTGTTTTAGCACAAAACCTTTATTGATTTTTCTTTTTGTATAGCCCTATCGCTTCTAGTTTCGTAATCCTTTTTTTATTAGAATCGAAAAGAACACCTTTTGATCATGCTGAAACTGAATCTGAGGTTGTTGCTGGTTACGCTGTTGAATACAGTGGACCTATGCTTTTAATGATTTTTTTAGCTGAGTATTTACATTTAGTAATCGCATCTATTCATTTCATTCTTTTCTTTCTCGGGGGGTGATTTACTTTAGAATATTTCTGATTTCTACCTCCAGTATTTTTATCGACCCACGATAATTTATACTGATTTGTCTTATTTAGTAGTCATACTTGAATTTAATAGTATGTTTAACCTTTTCGAAGATTCTTTATTAATTATTTACGATCATTTAGTTGTTTGATACTATTTAATTTATATATTTTATTAATACAATTAGTATAAATCGTTGATTTACTCTATTACGAACTACTTAAATTTTTTACTTACTTTTATCTTATTATATCTTTTGTCAACTTTTTCCTTAAGTATTTATGGTTTTTCTTGGTTACCGGATATTTTAACACGATTAAACTTAAATGACGCACTTTTTAATATGTATCATTTTCTATGAGTTACGGCCTTATACTTAAGCCCTTTTTACTTTATTGTATGAGCCCTCTTTCTCTTTTTTTCCTTTAGGTACAAAGCTTTACAGTATTTATCCCTCTTTTCTTTTCTTTATTTTTTATACATTGTAGAAGTTCTAGACTTTGTTATGTTTAATTGACAGACGATTACTTTAAATACAACTTTACTACAATTTAATACGTTACTAGTCAATAATCTTAATAAGATTCACCCATTTATCTTCTATTCGGGAACTTTTTTAACTTTTAACTTTTTTATTATTAATATTCTACTAAAGTCTACTACAGTCCGTTTTATCTTACCGTTTCAGTTAAAGCAATTAATTAAAGTATCACCTATTACTTTATTAACCTCTTTAACAGCCCTTTTTTTAGGAAGTTGATGGGCTGTCCAAGAAGGGACTTGAGGTGGGTGATGAAATTGAGATCCCTCTGAAACTTTCGGTCTTTTATTTCTTCTACTGACCTTAATTAATTTACATACGACTTTTTACATAGAAGACTCGTCTCGGTTATTTAAAAAAATTAAAACTTTAATTTATATCTTAGTTTTATCGTATTTTTTTATTCAATTAAACTTTGATTTAGTTTCTCATAACTTTGGTGTTAAATTCTTCTATTTTTTTAATAATAAATTGTTCTTCTACGTTATTATCCTTTTAACGTTTTTTTACTTTTCGTGAACGTTTTTTAAGTTGACAACTTGTCATTTATCTCACACTTTACTTAAAAACTTAACTTTTAAGTCTGATATAACGACTCGTTGAATTAGAAACCTTGTTTTGTTGTACATACAGTGATTAATACTAATTGTTTTACTCGTAAGTTTTTTTATTTTATTTAATTATTTCATTTGAAATTTTGTAAACTTCAATCTATTCAACTTTGATCTAGATCGAAACATTGCTAATACTATTTTTTTATTGTTTTTAGGTTTTTGGGTTTACCATTTTGATCTAATTTTAATTTTAACTGTGGTACTTTTATGTGCCGTATTAAACAACTTCTTATTCTTATTTTGGTACTTCTTATTTAGGCAAGGTTCTTTTATAGTTAAATTACATCAAACACTAATTTTATTTTTTTTACTTAACTTGTTAAGTATTAATAATAGTTTTATTCTATGGTCAATTTATACTTTTACCGAAGAATTATTATTAGGTAATAATTTGTTAGATACCGGTCTAGTAACTTTTACCTGTGATTATATTTTTATTGATAAAAATGTAATCTACAAAACCTCCCTCTTTAATTGATTTACCTCTTGAAACTTCTTTCTTTATTCTAATACCCCTGTGGCTAATACGTTTTTTTTAACGTTTTCTAATTCCGCTTTAGTCAATTTTTACGCACTTTTTTCTTTTTCCAATACTTCGTTTATTTTAATTGAGAATAACTTCGTTTCACCCTTAGCTCTTTTAACAGTTTTAATATCTGTTTATTACTTACAAAACTTTCTTAGTTGTAAGTTGAGTTATTACTATTAATTTTGTTAAGTTTAATATTAAACCAACCAATTAATTATACCTTTCTATCGCATTCGATTATTTGAAGCTTATCTTATTTCTTTATTTACACTTATCTTATCTTTGTATTATCCGTTTTACTTTATCTTATTTCTAATTTAAAAGATTACGTTGCTACACCGAAATTAAAAAACTTTAACACTTTTTCTTATTTAACAGGTTTTGATTTAGCTCCTTTACTTCTAACACCTTTACTTTTAATTCTTTTACTTTTATCTACTTGAGTTAGTCCTATTATTACTACGTGATTTGGTCACTTAATCTTTTCACCTTTACAACTTAAAATCAATTTTATTGTTTTAATTTTCTTTTATTTAGTTTTATTAGCGTATATTACAACATTCTATTACTCTTCACAAGAAGTTTACGATTACGTTATCGTTGTTTACAATTTTTTTTTATGAATTATTTTTATGTTTTTATCTAATAACTTATTTACTTTTATTTTTTTCTTAGAGATTCTTTCGACAATTATTACACTACTTTTAGTAAGTTCTGTTTTTTCTTCTGTATATTTCTATAATAATTTAAGTTTAACTTTAAACAATTATTTTAACACTACAACCCCTTTTGCTTTTCTACAAACTTTAGTCTTCTTCTTCTGAATTTCTTTAATAGCTTCACTTAACCTTTTTGTATTCCTTATATTACTTTATTTAAAGTTTTTAACTTTTGATTGATTCTTAATCGAGGCAATTTTCTCTTATATTATTTCTTTAAGTAATTTAAAATCTATATTTTATATTGCTTTAGGTTGATTTAATTTTTTATTTTGTATTTTTTTAAAGTGTGGAGTAGTCCCTTTTTATTTTTGAAAACCAATCTTTTTTAAAGGAACCCCTTTACATGCATTAATGTTTTATATCGTCTTTTATTATTTTTCTATCATCTTATTCCTTTTACACTTTTTCGTTGTTTATTTAAATGATTTATTTTATTTTAATACAACTGTAAACCTTATTATTTTAACTATTGGTTTAGTTTTCCTTATGTTTATTGTTTTAGAATCTTACTATGTTAAATCTTTCTTAGCAATTAGTAGTATTATTAATACAGTATTTGTTTTCTTAGCTATGACCTCTTTCAACACTGTTGATTTTAGCGTCTTACTTTAATGTACTAACAAAATGTTTATTCTTGGCTGTTTTAAAAAGTCCTAAAAATATTAAAAAGAAACAACAATGAAAGATTCGTTTTAGCTTATCTAATTCAAAGTATAAGTACATTTTAAAAAATAAACCTAAAACAGAGTCTTTTGTTAGATTAAACAAAATGTACTCCTCTTATCGTCTCGATTTACGTTACCACTCCCAATTTATCTAATGTTTATACTTGAGCTTTGCTTCTGACGTTTACGAAATTTTAATTGTTTTATGGGTCTACATGTTAATTTATAATATCAGCCTTTTCACCTTATTTTTCACATTATTTCAATTAACAAACCTTGAAACTAAAACCCTTTTCTCTTTTGCAGATTTAGGATCTTCAAATTTGTTTACTAAAATTTTATCACTAACTATTTTATCTATGGCTGGGGTACCTCCACTTTGAGGTTTTTTTACTAAAATTTTAATTTTTGTAATTTTAGTTAATTCTAATTTCTTCTTTCTTTTTGTACCGTTTTTTACTGTATTGATGGTTAGTCTTTATTTTTATATGCAAAACCTACGTTTTTTAAACTCCGCAAATATGACTGATTTTGTTACAATTTCTGATTTACAGTTACGAGTAACACCTTCTTATTATACTTTTGTTTTTTCTTCCCTCTTCTTCATTATTTTTGGTTCCTTCTTCACTGAAGATTTATTCCTCCTTTTCTACTGAGTTTTAGTTTAGTATGTTTATAATTGTTACTACAACCTCGAAAGTTTAAATTTAAATCAAGGCATAAAAAACGATCAATGCCTCCATTCTCGTTAAGCTCACTTTCTTATGGGGATTCGGGATTACTTACATTAAGCCCATTAAGATTACCTGCAAAGCAAATCTTTAAAATAAAAATATTTTTGAAAAAAGCAATTAAACGTTCTGATTATACAAAACGTTTGGTTTGATTTAACGCTTTCCCTCATCTTCCTTTGAGTCGAAAAGCTAAAGGTGTACGAATGGGTAAAGGTACGGGTAAATTAGCAACTTGATATTCACAACTTTACGGTGGGTCTGTTATTTTTGAATTTAAAAATTTACGTCCAGGACGGGCTGTCTATTTCTTTAATCAAGTGAGGTTTAAACTTCCTACTAGAACAGCTATTATTACCCCATCTACTAAAACTTTAAAATTAACTTCTGTACGTAAAGTTAATCCTCAACTAGTTACTTTTTGATAATTAATTAATTTTGTTTTGATTTGGATACATCTACTATGTTATTTTCCTTTTCCTCTCCTTCCTCTCTTTAATTTACTTCTATCGGTTAGTCTTCATGAATATTTTTTACAGAACAACTCTAATTAATACTTTATCTAAAGGTATTTTAGGATTCTTCTTATTCTTCTTATTCATTTCTCTGTTTACAGTTTTTGGATTATTAGATCTTTACACTTCTTTTAATTTAACAGTGACTACGAACCCTTTAACTTTAGTTTTTTTTACTATTACTCCTTCCAATTATATATGAAATTATTATAACTTAAACCTAAATTTAGTCTCTGTCTACTACTTTCCTTTTATTTATATTTTTACAATAGTTACGGTAATTTCTATACTATCATGTTTAGCTTATAATGCAAACGAGATTTCAGCGTTTATGTTCTACGTTACACTTATTTTAATTGCGGGATATATTCTATTTTTTACAGATTCTATTATTCTTTTCTTCTTTGCTTATGAGATGCTTTTAATTCCTTCATTTTTTATCTTATACAATTTTGCTAAAACTCGTCGTTGTGTTGAAGCGGCGTACTTAATGTTTTTTTGAACCCAGTTCGGTGCTCTCTTCTTAATTTTCGGATTCCTTTACTTATTTTTCGTATGTGGTACATCTTCCTTTGCTACGATCACTTTATCTTATTTTACTTTAGCTGAGGTAAATTTTTTACTCACTTGTTTCTTTTTCGGTTTTGGGGTAAAACTTCCTGTCTGACCTTTTTATGGTTGATTACCTAAAGCTCATGTCGAAGCTTCTACTAATTTTTCTATCTTCTTAAGTGGGGTTTTAGTAAAGTTTGCATTTTTTGGTTTACTTAAGTGCTTAATTGTTATTCAACTTGAGCCAACGTTTTATTACGTTTATCCATTTCTAGTTATTGGAATTGTCGACGCTGTTTTCAAACTTTTCTATCAAATCGATTTAAAAAAGTTAGTAGCTTATTCTACTGTTGTTGAAATGCATTGACTTGCTATTTGTGTTTTAAGTGGACACTCTCCATTAATGCTTGCTAGTTTTGCTATGCTTATTAGCCATGCTCTTTTATCTACTAACTCTTTTTTACTAGTTGATGCTATCGGTCGTCGATTTAAAACAAGATTAGTAACTGAAGTTAATGGAATTAATTTCTTATGTCCTAAACTTTTTTTAGTAAGTTTAGTTAATCTACTAATTTTTTTAGGGTTCCCAGGGTCTATTATGTTTGTCTCCGAAATTTTATTCTTTAGTTTTTTCTTTGACCTTTTTCCTCTTGTCTGTCTTTTCTTAACTGTACTACTTTATTTAATGGGTCCAACTTTTTTTTTTAGAAGTTGAGTAAACGTCCTATTTGGGACTTCATTATTTTTTAATAAAACTATTCCGGTTGATTTAAGTTTAAAAGAGTTATTACTTTTCGGGGGGTTAATTATTTTAATGTTTTGATTAGGAATTACTTGACAATCTTTCATTTTTTAACTAAATACTTGTTTATTTTTGGCAACTTCGTATCAAGCCGCTCAACGAAAATTTTTATATAAAAAAAAACACGCTTCTCGGACACCCGCGTTAAAACAATGTCCACAAGTTAAAGGTATTATTACAAAAGTCGTAACGATGTCACCTAAAAAACCCAATTCTGCTATGCGTCACGTTGCAAAAGTCAAACTAAACAATGGTTTAAGAGTTACTGCTAGAGTGCCTGGTATTGGTTTTATTTGTTCACGTTACAACCGAGTTTTAGTTACCGGAGGTCGAGCTAACGATTTACCTGGAGTAGGGTATACTTTAGTTCGAGGGGTGTACGATTTTTCACCAGTTGTTTCTAAAAGATTAAGAAGATCTGTTTACGGAGTTTCTAGACCGGACGGTTATACTAAGTATGTCCGAAAATCTTTACGTTTAGATCGATAAAATGTATTAAATTTTTAACTTTAGATTATATTAAAGTTTTATTACTAGATGAACTTATTCAACTTCTTTATCCAATTTTACACTCTCTAATTATAAAATCTTAAACATTTTAGGTTCTGAAGAAAACTTTAAAACAAATGCTTATATTAGATTCAAAATATTTCGTATATCAAAATTTAAACGACGTATTAATATGAGACGAAAGCATTTTACAAACTGAATCCCTTATTTAAACATATTAAACGATTGGTCTACTGAATACCGCTTCTTTGCTAAATACACTAAACTTTTACTTAACACAAACCTACTTAATTATTCCTATATTAGTTTTAATACTTTACGTATAGGTTCCTATTCTAGAGAGTTTGTTAACTTGTTTACTAAGTTTAAAGGGGCGTCAAGCTTAAACTCTATAAACTCTTATTTTCGTACAGCTACATCTAGTAAACTTAACACAAATTTTATTAAAAATAACGCTTTACTTTACGTAAATTCAACAAAATCTTATACTAGTACAGATGATGCTCATTTTTCTCCTTTATACCTACAAAATCAAAATTTAGTTTACGCTCCTAATTCGGTAGATAAACGATTTGAGGAATTATCCTTTATTAGAAACATAGGTTTTATTTATAGTTTAGCGTATACTAAAGAACTTTATAAAATTCTAATTTTGCTTTGTTTTTTCCAAAACTTTAAACAGTAATGTCTATTTTTGTCACTCTTTTCACCTAAATCTTCATTTAAACTTAAATATGCAAGTTCAGCTACTTGACGTAAAGTATTTATTATGACTGAAAATAAAATTCACCGAACCAAGCAAAAAGTTATTTTTGATAGATCATCTTCAATACCTTTAACCTTCGTAGGACTTAAAACAAAAGTATATACAGGAAAAGCTTTCCATAAACGATTAATTAACCGGTGAATGGTTGGTTTTAAGTTTGGTGAGTTTACTTGAAACCGACATTTAGCTCTTTTCAAAGCTAAAAAATCTAAAAAAAAAAGTAAATAGTAAACAAGTTTTTGGTTACCACTATTTTTTATGAAACTTGAATGAATTTCAACAAAACTTTTATCTATTATTGCTTGAGCACGGGCTGGGTCTTTATGACCTTTAACTTTTGGGTTAGCTTGTTGTGCTGTCGAAATGATGCATTCAGCAATGAGTCGGTACGATATGGATCGTTTCGGAATTATTTTCCGAGCATCTCCTCGACACTCCGACTTAATTATTGTTGCCGGTACTTTAACTAACAAAATGGCTCCTACACTACGTAGACTTTATGAACAACTTCCTGATCCTCGTTGAATTTTATCAATGGGAAGCTGCGCTAATGGTGGAGGTTACTACCACTATTCTTATGCAGTTGTTAGAGGTTGTGATCGGATTATTCCAGTAGATATTTACGTACCTGGATGTCCACCTACAGCCGAAGCTTTACTATTTGGATTAATTCAGTTACAAGGAAAAATTGGATTTCTCCTTTCTGATTTAAACAGATCTAATGAGTGATACGGAGGGGATCACGTTTAATTCTATCTTATAATTAATTTTGTTTCTAAAAAAATTTCAAGTAACTTCAAATGCCTCTCGTAACGTTGTTAAGCAACAAATTAAAATAAACGTTTTATCTTTAAAACTAAAAAATTTTTACCGAAAATTTTCACAAGCAGGAAGAAACAATACAGGTCGATTAGTCTGTCGTCGTAAATCTTCTTTAGCTTATCGATTAAAAACCCCCTCAATTAACTATACACCTAGAACGAATCTAACTTTTTTTGTAATGGCTTTAAAATTAATACCTTATTCAAATAAACTTACAGCCTTGGTTTATAGTCTAAATGGGGGAACTAGTTTTTTACAATTAAATGAAAACTGACAAATGTTCACGTTTATTTATAATAAAACAAAAAAACCATTTTCGTCTAAATTATTCCCAAATCCTACCTTTTTCTTTATTTACCAACTTAAAAATAACTTAAAAATTTCCCTTCTTGAGTTAATTCCTGGGCGTGGAGCGCAGTACGCGAGAAGTTCTGGAACTCGGGCCCATTTGATTAAAGTTGATATGGTTTCTCATACAGCATTAGTTAAATTACCATCTGGGGTTCGAAAAATATTTTCAATTTATTCTTTAATAATGATTGGGGCAGTAGCCCTAAAAAATAAAAAACTTCTAAAAGATACCCGTTCTGGGTATTGACGAAATTTTGGAGTGAATTCTAGAACTCGTGGAGTTGCTTGTAATCCTCATGATCACCCTCACGGAGGTCGTACCAAAGCTATTAAATACCCACGTACACCGTGAGGAAAAACTACGAAATTTAAATAAAATGAAATTTGAACATGTACTATCTGTTTATTGAAAAACTAACTTCTTATTTAATGGTTCTTTAGCTCCTTTTGAAACGTCTTTAAAGTTTCTCTTTAATAACGTAGGAGGTATAAGAACAACTTTTAAAAATATTCTTGTCAAACGTTTTGAAATGTATCAAACACTACTTTCTTCAAAAACACTTTTACCTTTCTACGGAAAAGAAACACTACGGTCTTTTAATTTGATTCTTGCACAAGTCGGTAATATTAATAAACCCGTCTCTGAACTAACTCGTTTAAACCTAATTCGGTTATACCTTATTAAAACTTTTAGAGGGAGAGGTCATTCTTTAGGTAAACCAATTCGTGGTCAACGAACATGGTCTAACGCCTGAACAGCCTACTCTTCCAATAGAATTTTAAAAACATATATTTCTGAAACGCAATATTTAAAAACAAAAGACATACGTGAAGAAAAAGTTGATTATAAAAAACTAAAACGAAAATTTAAAAAAAAAATAAAAAAAGTTAATACACTTGACTTAACTGCTAAAAAAGCAAAAAGACTAGAAACAATCTGGTTTTAATATATTAAAGTATCATGTTAAAATACAAAAATAGACTAACACCTAATATCTATACGTTACATCAATTGGTAACGTTCTATAAAAAAAAAAAAACAACTTCCCTATCTTCATTAAACCGACTCTCTGCTTTTTGAATTATTCAAAATCTAAAAAAAGAACAACCCTCTTTCCGCTCAATTTTCAATAATATTTTTCTGCTTTCTCAAAACTCTTGAAATATGAACCAGTTTAGGACAACTTTAACTAATTTAGGATCTCAAAAGTACTTTTCAAAGCTTCTTAAAACAGTACTATTTCAAAAAAAAATCTTTCAAGTGCAATCACGAGTAAATGTAAATTCTCTTAACTCTTACTCTACTTTATTAGATACGGCGTTACCTCTTATCGGGCGGCCGTTTAATTCCCAAAATTCTTATTTTTTCACTTCAAAAAATTATGAAGAAGAGGTTTCTACTTTACGACCTTTCTTTTCAAAAACAATCTGAAAACGTCATGTTTTAAAAACTTTAAAACATCGATTTTCTTTTAATGTTAAGAGTAACTTTGGTACTCAAATCAAATTTAAAGCTTTACTTACTAAATCTTTTGGTGGGCCGGTACCGGCGAACGGAAACCTCTTCCTTAAACCTTATTTATTTGCAAATAATATTGAAAAAAAATTATCATCAAAACATTTTAGTTTAACCTTATTAAAGTCACCTTTTGCTTTGTATAAATCTAATACTAAAAATTTTGTAAAACGTCGTTATACATGATCCAACACTACTTTTAAAAATTATACGAAGTACTCGCGAGTTACGTTATTACTTTCTAGTTTTAATATAATTTCTGATTTAAAATTAAATAAGGAAAAAAATTTTTTAACTAAGCTTCAGAACTTTTCACTTAAATTAACACAACCTTTATATCTACAAAATTTTTTACCTAAAGCGGTATTTACGATTTCAAAATCACTTATTTCTGAGACAGTAAAACTTTTATATTTAAGTAAAATTTTAATTAAATCATTAAGTAATTTAAGTAAATCTTCTATTAGTTTACTTAATTTACAATCTTCAGGTATTGCGTCTAGCTACGCTTCTAGTTTACAAACTATAAGAATGGGTATAACTTTACGCAAAAAAGTTAATTCTAAAAGTCTTAGTTATAAAGTGGTAAAACTTTTAGCGAAGAGACGAACGAAGTTATTTAAAGTTAAAAAAACACGCCGAGCAAAATTTTTAAAAAAAGTTATTAAAACACCTTCGTCCTTAATAAAACCTTTATCCTTAAAAGTTTTCCTTGCTCGACCTAGACGATGGGGTCGAAAATTTTTACGAAGATTAACTCTTAAAAAAAACGTAAATTTAACTACTTTTAGTCTATTTTTAGTCAAAAGTACTTACCCTTCAAATCTTTATTTCAACGTCAACCACTCTTTTTTAAACAAAAAATTTTTATGACGTAAGTTTTTAAAGTGACGTAAAGTTAAAAAGTTAAAAAAATTATCTGTTAAACAGGAATTAATTTTCAATAACTTTTTCTCGAAATACTTGTCTACTAATTTTATTAACCTTAAAGTCTTCTCTAAGCTTAAGTTCCGACTTACGTTAGTAAAAAATCTCAACTATTTTCCTCAAAATACAACACTTTTACCAAACTTATTAAACCTAGACTTATCTAGTTCGCAATTATTAAGTTACTCTGATATTAATTCTATACCCCAAACCTTTAATGATCGTATTTCATTAATTTCTAATTACGATATTTCCTTTATTTTACCTCTTTACGGTTTTTTATTTATTACGTCAGATAAGTTAACGACTAATCAACATATTAGTAATCAACTTTTACTTAAAAAAACAGTACACTCGTTTTTTTACCTTAGCGACTTAAAGTCTTTTATTGCAGGTAAACATAGCTCAATTGTAAATAATTACAACTCTTTCTTTACCTCAGAAGATCTGGGTATACAAAATACTACACCTTCTTTTGATAATACTGTTTCATCAAATATGGTCACTTTTTTAACGAAAAATTTTACTTGTATGATCGATCAAGCATCTCAAAGTAATTTTCTTCAACGACGAGAAAACGATCCGCGAATACCTCGATTTAAGTTTAAACCTGGATATTCAAGAATTTGACGACGAGCTCGTACAGGTATTAAAGAGTACTTTCAAATTAAGTTTCAATACCAACATCGGTTAACTAAGTTCTTACCTCAATTTTACCGCCTAAGCCGTATCAGTTTAATAAAATCGACAGAATTAAAGCTTGAAAATTTGTTACTTTTTACTCATTTACTTCCTGATTTAGTAACTTGTCAAGAATTTTTAAATTCTGGACTTGTCTTTTTAAATGGTCGTACTATTTTCAGTGGTAAAGTTTACACTGTACGAAACGATTTCATTCAAATTTTAGTTTCTATAAAGTATTATATCCTATTTAAGTGGTTTATGAATTGAGAAGTTTTAAAAAAAACGCGACTTAACAGATTGTTATATTTAAGTCGATTAAAGACTAAACGAACTTTCCGAAAAGCCTTACCTGATTGGGTCTTACGGAAGGTGTCTTACCCTTATGACGTTCCAAAATATGTAGAAGTGGACTACTTAACTTTATCTGCGTTTGTTTTATATGAGCCATATTTAGCGAATGATTTTACTCACATGTTTCAAAAGTTTTCTAGATCACCTATTTATAACGTTTACAATTGAAAATACTTAACTTAAATTTATAAATTTAATACAATGAAATCCGGTATTTTTAATTTTTGACAACCTAATATGTTACAAAACTCTTTATCTGAGCGTTCAGTTAAAAGTTTTACTCTTAATTTTGGACCTCAACACCCAGCCTCTCATGGGGTTCTTAGACTTGTTGTTCAATTAAATGGTGAGCTTGTTGAACGAGCTGATCCTCACGTAGGGTTTTTACACCGTGGTACTGAAAAACTAATGGAAAATCGAACGTACTTAAAAGCTTTACCTTATTTAGATCGTCTTGATTATGTTTCTATGATGACCCAAGAACACGCATTTTGTCTTTCTATCGAATCGTTACTAAAGACCGTGTCTCACACAGCTCTTTACGTCCAAATCCGAGTTTTATTTGATGAATTAACACGGGTTTTAAACCACCTTTTAGCGCTTTCGACTCATTCTTTAGATGTCGGTAATATGGCACCAGTATTTTGAGCTTTTGAAGAGCGGGAAAGATTAATGGAATTTTATGAACGAGTTTCGGGAGCTCGTATGCATGCAGCATTTTACAGACCAAATGATGTCGATTGAACAGGTTTAAACTATCAATTTTTTTTAGATGTTGCATTATTTGCTAGAGATTGTTTTAAATCTTTAACTGAAATTTTTACAGTACTTGCTACTAATAGAATCTGAAAATCTCGTTTAGTTGGAGTTGGGGCAGTAAACTTAACAGATGTTACTTCTTATGGTTTAACTGGACCTGTTGCTAAAGGGTCTGGGGTTAAGAAAGATATTCGTTTCTTAAAGTCTGAAACTTATGCTCATTATTGATTTCTCTCTATTCAAGGTTATTTAGGTCGTAACGGTGATAGTTATGATCGTTTTTTAGTTAGACTGAGAGAAATGTATGAAAGTATTAATATTGTTTTTCAAGTCCTTAACAATTTAACAACTTTAGCTTATTCCAATACTTCAAATAGCTCTAACTCTGAAAACTTTAGTAACTTTTTTTCATTCTTTGATCTTTTATATACTCAAAAGTTTAATAAATTAAACTATAATACGAAATATAGCTCAATGGAGACTTTAATTAACCATTTCCGTCATTATAGTGCGGGTTTTGATGTTTACAAAGGTTTTGCTTATAAGTCTGTTGAGGCTCCTAAAGGGGAATTTGGGGTTGCTCTTATTTCAGATGGGACAACAAATCCTTATAGATGTAAAATTAGAACACCTGCTTATCATCATATGCAAGTTATGCCTCGTATGGTACAAGGTCATTACTTTGCAGATTTAGTAACAGTATTAGGTTCAATAGATATTGTTTTCGGAGACGTTGATCGTTAATTATCTATAATATGAAAGGAAATCGACAATTGGAATGAACTCGCTTAGATAAATTTAGACGACATTTTTTTGTTAAATATGAAATTAAAAAAATGATACAACAAACCATTATTAAAAATAAAACAATACCCTTATCTTATCGATTTTTTTTAAAGTTTCGTATGTCCTCAGTTATCACTTCTGCTTCAGTGTCAAAACATCGTAATAGATGTGTTGTTTCTGGACGTTCTTGAAACGTTTTAAAAAAAACACAATACTCACGTTTTGTTTTTAGAGACAGAGCTAATTTTGGTTATTTACCTGGTGTAAGTCGCTTAAGTAGATAATTTTACTGTTTATAATTGTTAACCTTCTCATTATTGTTTATGTTATTAGTAATTACATTTCTTAGTTATTATACTACGTTTCTAACCCTTATCTCGAAAAAATTTCCTTTAGTAAAAACTAGTACCTCTACTTTCTTATTTACTACTTTCTCGTTTATGTTACTTTTTTCGTTATTTAACACTTCAACCTTATTTGCAACTAGTTCATTAATAGTAACTTCTTATAATTTGTTATTAAACACTTCAACTTTCTCACTCCCAGATTTAATTTATAGTTTTGAGTCACAAGTTTCTGCGTTTAACTTAATTTCTACCTATTTAGATAACATTGAATATCCTTATTCAACAGAATTTTCCTTTGCTTTCACTACTAAGTTAGCGGGTTGTCTAGCCTTTTTAATTTTAATTCGTGGAGGTGTTCCTAGATACCGATATGATATCTTAACTAAACTTGGATGAGTAAAGTTCTTAGGTTTTGTCTTAGCTATTTTTATCCTAACGTTAGTTATGTTTTTCTTATGGTAAACAGACTTAATACGTTCGACAAAGGTGTTTGTGGCTCAATTGGTAGAGCGCTAGGTTGTGGTTCTAGAGGTTGCGAGTTCAAGTCTCGTCAAATACCCTATTAGCTATTTATGCTAATTTTAATATAGTTAAAAATGTGGGAAATATGAGCAATCCTTGTTTAAATCGTTGAGGATCTAGTATTTACTGATCTGTTTTTTGATACTCTGATAATTATTACGCAAAAAATTTACAACAAGACCGAATTTTTGAAAAGTTATTAAATATTTATCTTTTTTACGGTTTGCAAACTAAAACTACCTTCTTTCTTAGTAGCTACTGATTCTATTCAAAAACTACAACCCTTAACTTAAAGTCTCAATCGTTAGTTACTTCACCTAATAATTATTATCGTTGATTTGAGTATTACGACTCTGGATTAGGTAAAAAATTTAAAGACTGTCTTAGGTTAAAAACTACAGATGTTTATATGATGAAATTATGAATCCTAAAATTTGTAAATTGGATCGTTATCAATGTTTACTGATTTAAACCTGTAAAAGGTAAAGAATCGGCGGAGCGGTACCAGTTAAAAGTACGTAATCCTTACGACTATACTTATGTTGATATAGGACGAAATAATAGCTCAACAAATATACGTAGACTTAAGTTATTAACGTCTCAACATTTTTTTAAAAAACTTAATCAAAAGTTATATTATAAATTTTAGTTAAAAAATTTCAAAGTAAATTTTTTAAATTGAGAAATCTTAAATATTTAAACTCTACAAATTTAAATTTACCTGTTAATGATAAAAATCTTTCACTAGTATCTTCAAATCAAATTAAAAAAAACCATCTTTTCAAAAATTTAACTGAACCTCATTTTTTTTCGTTAGATTTATACAGTGATTTTACTAGCTTAAATTTAACTAAATTAAACCTTAATTACTCTTTTCAGTCTTTGGATCCTTTGTTGGAAGTGAATCCTATTGACTCATTTCTTTTCCTACGAAAATCTACGGTAACATCTTTTTTTATGATGAGTTTAGTAGATATGCCAATTTCTTTAAAAAAGTCAAAATCTTTATATGTAAAAACTTTTGAAATACAATCCCTTAAACTTTCTAACCTATTAATGCGGAGTGGTAAAAGAGGGTTAATTTTAAATACTTTAACAAAAGTTTTAGGTACTTTATCTGCAAAATGAAATTACTTAACAAAACCGTTAGATTCTTCAGTTCAGTGATTTGAATTATATTACGCTCTTATTAACTTAAATTTAAATAAACAATTTTTATCAAATTCTTCTGTATTAGAGGCGAGTGATGACGTTTTAGGAGAAGGTATTATTTATAAGAATCGGTTAGAAACTAAAAATACAAACTTTTTTAAGGATGTTCTTATGGTACATTTTGAAGATTTTTACCCACTCTTTAACTTTTATATTCAAAAAACAGATAAATCAAAAATTAAAAATTCAAGAGGGAAAGTTTCAAAATTAAAGCTTTTGTGGAAGTATGTACCGCCGTATAAAAGATTTTATCAAGCTTTACGTTGGTTATTAAAGGATTTAAAATTTCAAAAATCAAACTCATTTAATGTTAGATTACTTAACGTTTTTGAAACATTCTGCCTTACGCCTCAATTAAGTTTTCTTTGAAAACTTAGAAACTTCGTTCATTTTTATGTATTCCGAAACTTTAAAAAAACTCTTCTACGTACTTTAAGATCTTCCTCTTAACGCTACTATAATTAATTTTGTTATACCCATCTACAACACCTACTACCTCTTTAAAAAAAAATTACAAACTACGAATTCTCCGACTTAATAAACTTAAAACAAGATTAAATATTAATTTAAGAGATACTAACACTCTTAAGTTTTCAAAAAGTTTTTTTTCTCTTCTTCCGGGATGAGATTACTCACTAGTAGTACCTCAAAATAGTAACGCAAAGTTTAAAGTACTTTACTTTTACACCGCTTCTTATTTTTTTAATATAGTTTTACCTGTAAATTTTTTAAATTTAAAGTATGATAAAGGCTCTCGTATCTTCTTTTTAACAGTTAGATTAAGTTCAAACTTTTTTAAACCTTATCTTAACTTAATCCGCCTCTTATTTCATGTTTTTTACAAACCTTTGTTTGTGAAATTAAAGTTTAAAGGGAAAGGTTATTATATTTTCAAAAATCAACGAAACACTATTACTCCTCAATTTGGTTTTTCACACAGAATTTACGTTTATTCCTATTCTGCGGTAGTTAACTTCTTAACAAAAACTAAAGTCTTCTTATTTGGACTCTCTAAACAAGATTTACTCACCTCAGCCTATTCTATTAAAGCTATGCGTCCAATTAATATTTTTACCGGAAGAGGTGTTAGATTTTCTAAGCAACTTATTTATAAAAAAACTGGAAAGGTTAGCTCTTACCGGTAATTTATTACTTTTATTAACGTTAATACTCAACTATTGTCCCCAAACCCTGGTTTATTTTTCACTTTACTTATTAAACCCTTTTTCCCTGTTTTCGGTACTAATTTATTACTTTTAACTTCCTATAAATTATTATTTTTTTCTAAAGTGGGGGCCGTCTT
>Ga0206126_10001415_pt1 | contig 28907 bp, 25 predicted proteins | sample Helgoland_Spring_5_FD_148621 | JGI IMG/M metagenome (GOLD analysis project Ga0206126, IMG submission 148621) | Pelagic subsurface seawater microbial communities from Kabeltonne, Helgoland, North Sea - Helgoland_Spring_Bloom_20160412_1 | ecosystem: Environmental > Aquatic > Marine > Epipelagic ...
ATACTGTACTGGTTCGGGTGCGGGTAATCGGTGTGGTTGCGACTGCGACTGTCGACGACGATGAATGTTGCCTTTTTCTGCTCCAATTCCTCTTTGTTTTTGGGAGGTACAATGATATTGTTTTGTTCAAACATCGTGTGGTTGTGAGGCTGCGAATGGTACGACACCACGTGGTCAGTACGACCACCATTCCGCCCGTCAGCAGATGTCTGTGTGTGCGACATATGTGCCGGAAACATCGACGGTTGCCCAGCAGGTTGGATTGGGTTGTGTGCGTGGTGTGTGTGGGGTGCGTGGTGTGTGGGCAAGACGTCCGATGCATATTGTGGTGCTGGCGTTGGCAGAAAATTCATTTGAATATTTGTATGACTGTGTGAAATTTGATTTGAACAATCAAACCCACGTTGCCAAACGTGTTGGATATATTCTGAGTGTGCTACCGATACGAGTGCACTTACACAATACCAATCACAGCGTACTATCTACAATACACATACACCGTGTGAGCAGAAACGTTGCGGCACACATTTGTTTTTAGTACACTTCGTTTTTATTAATTAATTAAAAAGAGTCGCCAGCAGGTAGAAGAAACGAGCATTTATTCGGTAAGATGACTTATTCGATCGTAGACAAGTTTGTAAGACGCGAAAACACGCAGAGACATTCTAGTTATCACATCACGGATTCGTACACATATGTTGTGAACGCATTACGTCGGACAATGTTATCCGAATTGACGTGTGCTGGAATTCCGAATACATATTCTACACTCAAAAATAATGTGTATACACCTGGTTTGCAGATGCATCAAAACACTGGACGACTGCATAACGAATTTCTGGCACATCGCTTGTCGCTCATTCCGATTGGACTTAGTCCAATCGCAATGCAAACACATCAGTTTGTAATGACTTTGAAAAAAGCGTGCTTGGCAACACAAGATACTCCGGTGCACATTACATCGGATGATATAGAATTGTATATTATCAAGAATGGTGACCGAGAACGTGTTGCCAATGTCCAACAATACACAATCGGTGGATGCTCTCTCATTCCGACAGACCCGATTGTGTCTGACACACTGAAGGTGACGATAAAGAAGGGTATTTTAATCACACGACTCTACCCGGACGAAGCATTGCATATTGATATGTTTCCGACGGTGGGTAGGACGTGTGATTATGCCGGATTTTCACCACTGTATACATGCACATATGAACAAGATAAACAACCCGGCAAACACACCAGCAACTTTCATTTCTTGGTGGATGGGTTGGGTTCACACAGTTGCGATTCACTCTTGCAACAAGGGTGGTATAATTTGAAGCAAAAGGTCGAGGTGTTACAACTGTTGATGCAACCACGAACCGTGGAGTTACATTTTGGTCACACTGCGCCTGCACTGGAGTCTGCGGTGTCTAATCAAAATCGGAAATGTTGGGTGCGTTGGTCCAACGTTGATTTTATGACATCATCGAATCAAACTGCAAATTTTTATCACAAACACTGTCGTGAAGTGTTAGCCTCGACCACTGAAGACGATTCGATTATCACAACGACTCCTTATTCCAAACACACGACTGTTCCTGCCGTCGATGGCGAAGACATTCACACTTCGTCAGAAAAAACTAAATTGGTGTTGGCAATGCATCAACCAACGTTCCACGAAAATGGTATTTTTGAATATGATGTATCTTCTAGGCAATACACACTCGTGGACGAACCTGAAACGACTTTTTGTATTTTAAAAGAAGGGTGTACCCAACGTGCTCTTGTGTACACACCCGCAACACTGGTACATGTTCATAATTCTCGGTGTGTCTTGCAATTTGACCCATCAGTTCCAGATGCTGTCTTTGACCACCTTATTGATCACATCGACGGTGTAGTGTTTGCGGGGGCAGCAGATGGCGAACCACCCATTCATTTTGCAAAACCAACCGTCGCACGAGATGCCATTCAGATTCGCAATGACGGCAATACTGGGTACACGCTTGTTGTAGACGAAGAAGACCACACGTTGGGTAATTTGGTCCAAGGATACATATATGACAATCTGTTGCGAACAGACCAGAAACGGCAAGACCCGAATAAAGAACATCTTATCGCACTTGGATACAACAAACCAATCCCATCAGAAAAAAAAATACATTTCCGATTTGAATTTGACAAAGAAATCGAACCAAACCAGTTTATCGCTTTCTTTGCCAAACATTTATCCAATTTACAAAAGCAAATTGAAAATGTGCAAACCACGTTAGGTTAAAGTATACATTTTGGGATACAACTATAAACGGTGTGTGTGTGTGTGTGTGTGTGTGTGTGTGTGTGTGTGTGTGTTACTATATAATAATACATCTCTAAGAATGATATCGTGTGTGTATGTGTGTGTGTGTGTGTACGTTTGTATTTTTGGATGCTTGCTACGAATGAGTACTTTCATTTGGAAACCGTTTTCGTTTCTAATAGAGTGAGGCGTGCCGCAACGCGGTGAATCGTTTCATCGTCCACGAAAGGCAACCGGACTGGACATTCCCACCGGAAACGTTTGGAAAAGGGAACTAACTTGTATGAGATTGGGTGTTCATCCAGTGTTGCTGATTGGTTTTCTCTGTACACATATTTAACCAAACTTTCTTTTGGCATAATCGTTAAGAGTTGTGAAATCGCAGTGTATTCCCACCTTGTATGCTGTTGCAGCAGGCGATTTATGTTAAAACGTGGTTGTTGGATCGTGAACTCCATATTGGCGAACAGCGGCGCAGACAAGTAAGGGTAATACCAAGTGGTCGAGTAACAGCCGTGAAAATAGTATTGCGATATCCAGAATAATCCCTCCATGTACTTCTTACACATAGTGTGCACATCATTCATATTGGACACTCGTTCGACTTCTGTGTAATACCGTCTCTTCCACCCAGGCGTGCCCGGCAGAATTGCGTCATCCAGTGCCCACATGCAAGGTTGTAATGTATTAAGATATTGGAGCTCGTGTTCCAACGTGTGTGCCACTTTCGGCAGATTGGTAGTGGTGGTGGTTACCATTTGAGATTGCGGTTCGTGCACCACATCCACTGCAGCATCCCGAATCTCTTTTGGGTACCGTTGCTTTTGCAACATCCATTTCCGTTTTTGCAAGGTGTTGGTATGCAACCGTCCGGCCAGGTAATCTTCCTGTTGCGCAATCTTTTCAATAATTGCCGAGAGCAGTCCCTGGTGAATATGCGTCTCCACTCTAGAACCAGACCCAGCGTCGCGTAGGGTGTGTGCGACATCGCCTGCTGCGACGGCATATGCATCATCCGCATCGTCTACGTAATAGTTGGATGTCAGGAACACCCCGAATCGTTTTCGCAGAGGCACGTACGTCTCCAACAGAACATCAATTCCCTTATCTTGGATGCATAGGGAGGGGAAATGTGGTAAGAAGTCATTCCCTAGCAAAAAACACAACACCACATAATCGCTCGTCACGTTCGACTGTTCTTCTTTCGTAAACAAGTCGCCGTACGATTCAATGTGTGAAATTATATGTGTCTGCAGAACATTCACATCCAAATAGTGGAGATGCGGTGGGAGGGTATTCTCCTTCTGTGCATACGTCCACTTATACAAACCGATCGTGTTTTCAAATGCATATTTCTTACGGCACGCGTCGGGCACAGTTGGATGCGAGTCTGTGCGATTCGTCTTATGATTCGTCTTCGCTGTCTGCATTGGTTCTCGTAGCAGATAGAATGGGCGCGTGTGTTGCGAAATGAAAACTAACCCCAACATGATCAGATCGGCATCTTGACCGTACAATACAAAAGCAGACCGCTCTGCCGAATCCGCATCGGTCAGTTCTGAATCCGAATGGCCCGACACACACGCCCGCATATGTTCCATAATCTTGTGCTCTCCTTCACCGTGTTCAGTTGTGTCCGAAAACTGAATCACACAGTCGGTTGGTGCACACAACGTGCTTAGCTGCGAGTGAATATAGTGTGCGAGATCGCACATGAACGATGTCCCGGGTGTAACACAATTGCTGTCCCACAGCAATCCGCGCAAATGTGCTTTCTTGTGTTTGTTGTATACCGACCTCTCCAGTCTGGTATCACATACGGAGCGATGTCGACGTTGGCGCTGCTGCTCCATTTTGGCACGGGGGGCGACACCATCCAGTGCCAAATACAGCAGGTCGGTGGGTTGCACCGTGTCCAACAGGTGCTGCAACTCTTCCCGAATCGAAACGAATATACTCGGTTGCAACACGGTGCGCACAATCTTTTCCGAATGTGCCGAGACCAGTTGTTGCAACTGTGTATGCGATAAAGTCGAGTAGGTGTCGATGACATAGGTTTCGTACATATTTACGATTCGCTGTGCACACGTGTGCACAATGCCATTCATATCCACGTACAGATGCTTGCAAGGGGTGTGTGTCGGCAAGTCTTTTCGCATCCATTTCTTATCGGACTGTGTATATTTGCGCCTGATCGTACTGAAATAAGATGGAATACCCATTGCCACACGCAAACAAACAATTGTAGCGTTTGTGTATGGATGTACTATATGGTGTTTATATTAAAAAATGATTTATATTAATCGTGTGTGCTATATCCGTATTCCAATCCAGGCAATGTATACGTCCTGCGCACTGATGTGCCGCCAAACGTGCACGAACTGTGGTGAGCAACCGATTGTCCAGCAGCAACCGATTGTCCAGCAGCAACCGATTGTCCAACCAATCCCCCGTCCTGTTATATATACGCAACCGACAACCGTGTCGTCGTCACTGGGTGTCAGCGAGAATCTCTTATCTGCTGAGCAACTACCAATCGATTGGAATACGGTTACAAACACGGACAATGGAAACGACCTCTTTTCGTTACACGTTGCTTAGTAACCGACGATTCGTGTTGCGTTTTTTTTTTGGTAACCACCTCCCACCGCAAGAAACACATTACACACGTTCGGTGATATAAGATGCGTTGTCATTGGTATTGTGTTTAAAAAACACAATACCAATGTTTTTGTCATTCGTACGAATTCTCATTGGATTACGGGTTGAACGACAAATCTTGCTGTATAACAACATTGTGTGTGGCTAACAAAGTCGTAAATTCGGTGTCGTATAGGGCAACCGTTCTACAGTCGGACGGAGATAGGTGTCTATGCAACGCGTTGCCGTATTTGGTCTGGAGGTACGTAATATGACGCTGGATCGGAACCGCTTTTGCCAACAGTTGCACAACCGGTTTGACCAATCGTTTCGCTTTCTTGTAAGACGATACCTGGCGATAGAACCATTCCCTCCCATACACGTCCTTGCGAACTCGCGCAATGTCGGCATCGGTCATCTGTTCGGAAACCTTTTGGTCAACATACATTACATTGTAATTTGAATACATTGTATTTGCAATGATTTCGATACGATGCAAATCGTCCACTGAATATTTCAGATGTGTTTCGTTGAGTGGAAAGGGTAGCGCTTCTTTGTTTCTGGAATAGGATTCGTCCCAATTAATAATATCTTTCGATGGTAACCCGTCCAGAAGTCCTGGGTTATGTAATTGGATCTGTGCAAGCGCTTTCTTCATAGACAGTGCATATTTGACTTTCTCTGTAAACATCTTCTGAATATCGATTACATTTGCGGGGACAATATTCAAACTGAACGGCAGTCGCTGATGCATCATACTTGAAAAATCGGATTCCCCTCCCCACACAATTTTTTGCAGTTGGTCACATAGGAGTATGTCCCGTGCGAGTTTCATACTTTCTTCACACGTCATATCGATGACCAGACCGGGAATGTCTCTTCGGTTGAAGAACATAAATGTCATTATCTTCATCACACCACCGAATCCAAGCATTTCTCCTTCGGCATCAAATATAATCTTATCGTATTCCAATGGCACATATCGGTTTGGCGAATTCGTAATATAACAGTTGCGACAGTACCCAAGCAACGACCTAAAGGTGTGCTCATTTGGCACTGCGATCTGTTCCACAATTTGTTTGGAACTGACGACCAGGAACAAATGGTTGAATGAACTACGTGTGGTCTGCTCTTCAAAAGTAGGTGATGACATCTTTGAAAGGGTTGGATCAATACTATGTATATGTACTGAAAAACTAAATCCCTATATATTATGAATCATCTTTTTTTGTTACAAAACAAAAGTAGTAATGTCAACGCCTTCGTAAACCAACCAATTGCAGGTCGGTCGGATCGGTCGGGTCGGTCGGTCTTATGCAGTAAGTTACGCAACATAACTTGGTTCTGGTTGGTTGGTCCCATCTGTGTTACATTTTTGCACATTGATGACGGTGCGATTCCGTTTCTTATTAATAGCGGCTGGATCAAACTCGTCGTCGTCGTTCTTGGTGTAGTTCTCGTCGTTATACTGCCAGAAAGCAGGTGCTCCGATACGAAACGGAGGGTGCGATTCTGCCTTGTACCAGAATACCTGGTCTTCGATGTTGTTGCTCTTCGCATTGTTATAAATCACCAAGCACTCGAAATTCTCCGTGCACTGATCCATCACCTGGCAGAAGATTTCGAACGTGGGGAACATGCCGGCATAACTCTCGTAAATGCGTTTCCGGTTGGAAACGATGTTCTCGCGCAGGATAAAGACGTAATCGATGTTGGTTCGCAGATTCGGTGGGATACCCAACGCGTACTGCATCGTCACGATGAACATCATCTTGTAGTGTCGCCCGTTCATAAAGATGGCCCGAACGTCTTTCGATTTTGTCCAACTCGAATCGTACAGACAATCGTCGAATATCAACAGTCCGCGCGGATCCACCTTCGACACATTATGGGCGTCGACATCCTGGTTGTACTTATCGACCGCCTTCTTCTGCCGGGTGAGCACCTTCTGGACAATCTCTTCGTTGTATTCGTCGTGGATAAAAATCGGTGGAACCATATCCCCGTAGAATTGATTCGCCGACTCGGTTGCCGAAATCACTGTCCCCACCGGAATGTCTTGGTGGTAATACAGCAGGTCTTTGCACAGGAACGATTTACCAGTGTCCCGCTTACCAATTAACACAACCACCTTATCATCGTCGATCGACGACATATCAAATTTACGTAAGTTCAAGTTCATTGCAAAACAAAAAAACTTAAAAGTAGTGTGTGGAATATATTATTCCATAAATGTGTAGAACGCACATTTTACATCTATTCCTCATTCAGTACAGGTGCACGACATATCGTAAACATCTCTATCGCATGCCGGTTAGTTATTTTACATTTGTAGTCCCCGGTTATCCAATACAAAACGGAGGGTGCGATTCTGTCTTGTACCGGAAGACCGTGTCTTCAATGTCTTCGATGTTGTTGCTCTTCGCAGTGTAAGAAATCACCAAGCACTCGTAATCCTCCGTGCACTGATCCAACGCCTGGCAGAATATGTCGAACGTGGGGAACATTCTGGCATACATATCGTAAATATAGCTTCGGTTTGAAACGATGTTTTCGCACAGGATAAATACGTAATCGAGTTGACTCGCAGCATCGGTGGGATATCCTTCGCGTACTGCAACGCCACGATGCACATCATCCTGTAGTGTCGCCCGTTCACAAAGATGGACCGAATCACCCTTGATTTTGTCCAGCTCGGATCGTACAGACACTCATCTAATACCAGTAACCCACGTGGTATTAGATGATTGTCGCATCTGGTGCGTCAACATCCTGGTTGTTGTACTTTCTGACCGCATCCGTGTGCTGGGTGATAACCTGCTGGCCAAGTTCATCGCTGTATTTGTCGTGGATACACGACGGATGAACCATATCCTTGTAGAAGTTGGACGCAGAGTTGGTGTCAGAGATCACTGTTCCTGTCGGAATATATTGATTGTGATACAGCAAGTCTTTACACAATCAAGATATTCCCGGTAACCCGCTTACCAATTAACAGAATCGCTGCATCGTCGCAAAGCGACGACATATCAAACGTACGTAAGGTCTTGTTCATTGTACAAATACTGTCAATGTTGATATATCTGCGTGACACTATACATAAATCTGTGTATGTCGGAAACGCATCGGAAAACGCAACGGTTCTGTTCCCATACCAGAAGATGGCATGTCACCAATACGGTGTAAATATATTATTAAATGTATGTATAGTATAGTATAGTAGTTTATTTGCAAGTTATGTATATGCTATACACTTTGGTGTGTGTGCTTATAATATTCGTGTGTTTGTTGAATAGGCATACGGTATCTGAACATTTTACGACAACTCCTACCAACGAGACCGTCTTGCGGGAAATTACAGATATTCAAGAATTTGTGTATCAATTCGGTTACGGACCAACGGGACAACCACTGGTGTGTAAAAAAAATGCAACATATGACACGCCCGACCCCACTTCGCAACGCAGTGAGAAGGTCGACATACACTCTGACTGGACAGCGGCCGCACCACACATCAGGGAATGTTTTTCAAAGTTAGTACCGATCTTGGAAGATATGCGGTGTGATACCAAACTTTCCTAACCGAATCGTACGATGTGTGTGCGTGTGTGTATATGTATTTATAACTCTTTTCGGTGCTCGTCCGAAGTGTGGTTCATTCGTTTGTTCAAATATGTAAAATATATATTCTTAATCGTAATCGTATTTGACACCATTTAAATTCGTATAATAAGTAATGTATAACTACACGAACAACCGACACACACCGAATCTTCCTCGTGGGAAGAAGACATTCGGTACACACTCTTTCACTTTTGTGAAGTTACGTTCAAAATTGAATCTACGTCCAACACTGTCTCACACCCGAAAGAATAATCAGCTTGAAGAACGAATTCTTGTTCTGGAAAAAACAAATCGAGAACTGTACGAGCAGAATACTGATAAGAGTACGAAGATCGACACGCTGACTACTGATTGTATGCAGTTGAAAACACGAATGTCATTGCTCTTTGAGAAACTGAATCAGTTAGAATATACTCTCTCTTCGAATCTAGTGTTGAAACGCAAAAAAACACGGTTAACATCTATAACGGATGTGCAGACGGACCCCGAGCACGAACCCACTTGTTGTGCCGAAGATAGGCACGAACACCAGTCTTGGTCCACCATATTGACATCCGAATTACACAGCACTGCCTAAATGTTACCAGTACATACGACGGCTTGATTTGTTTACCCGTTCTGCACCCAACATATTTTTAAACCACATAAACGACGTGTATGTCGTTCTGTTGCCAACTTTCATATCGTGTTCGGCACATCTTGCAATGTGCTCTATACACTGATGCAAAGTGAATTCTTGGGTTTTCATATGTTCATAGAACCATTTATTCTTTTTCACATTTTGGAAATTTGTAATACTTACTTTTGCGTCAGGTTTCCAGTAAATCGGACATTCCAATAACTTCGGGTAAGTGTCAAATGCCTTGTCGTCACTTGGTAATGAATCCATATCTTCAATATACTTTCGTATTTGCTGATAAATACGTTTCACTCTCTTGTCGCTGTTATACGCTTGTGTTGAAGTATTCGGGGTGAACGTTTCCGTGTGGGTTTGGGTTGCCGGAACGACGGTTGGTCCGTCGATTGGAACATTATGGTTTTGGTGTAAAGGTTCGGCTTGGACAGCACACGCTTGCGGTCGGTTGATTGTATGACCAATCGAAGGAACGTCTACTTCCATTGCAGTAGCAGTATCGTCTGTGATATCAGATGGTTGGATGGTGATGGGTAGTCGGTGCATCTCTGTATCGTGTTTTGTTTTCAAACGTTTGCGTGGAGACGGTCTCACACGTTCGCACGCATCACAGTCACTTGTGTCTGTCATTTCGATTTCAATACTTCCATCTGATACACATTCGTTATTCGTTACATTTAAACTTTGAAATGTATCTTCCGTGTAGGGGATGGGTGAATCAAACAAATCCACTTCGGTTGCAAGAGCATATGAATCGAATATCCAAATACCATAAATGAATAACTGCATCTCATTATTTGCACGAATCGCCACACGTTTGCCATTTTGCAGTGTACGACCAAAAAATAGATTATCACATAGATCTGCAACTGGAGGTAACATTTGTTTTGGGCGGTGTGGTCGTTGCTTCATCCAATCATTTATTAAAATATCGTTCGCTGAACATACCGTGTTCTTATAGTTTTCTATAAACTTCTGTATCCTATTAACAATTTGCTGACAATCGGTTGTATACCGATCGGTTAATGATTCTTGTATGTGAGTATCGGTTGTCGTATGAATACGCTTTTGCAATTTCATAATGTTTTTGTATATTTGGTTGAACAACGAAAATTGGTCTTTGATACTTCTGGCCATATCAGTTGTTTCAAGTTGTTGCTTCACAATCTTATGTTTAAATATGTCCGCATGAGACTGCACTTCTTGTGCCGCAATCTGTAGTATATTTGAGACATGCACGTGTGTGTGGTGAACCATATCTAACGGTTTCTGATTTTTCAAAAATAGTGTAGGTGTGTGTGTTTGTATATACAGACGTGTGGTTTTTCATATAAAAAACAATCAGACATGTTCCGAAAGTGACCACCAGCGTTAAGTCAACACATACAAGCATCACCACCAGCACGCCCACGTATAAAATCGAACCCATACTGTAAAATGAAAGTGACCAACAAGTGTGTAACCGAATATAATATGCAACAATAGTATAACTAACAAAATGACTGGAATCTCTACCAGAAGCAAATGGTTGCGCTGTGTTAGTGCACTTGGCGTTCTTGTGATTATATCGTATGTGGTGTGCTTGCCGAATGTGTATGAAAATGAACCGACCGACGCATTATGGTTCGGTATCGACGGAGTACTACGCAACGTGTATTATGTATCTATGATTCTAACTGCGATTGCATTCGTGGGCACTGTCTGGTGGTTGTACGCCTATTTTCCAAGACACCATTTTGAACAATTGCAACGCCCATACGCAACCTTCTTGGTTGGTGCCATTTTATGGTCGGTGACGTTGTGGTCATGGGGTCGTTCTTTGTCAGTGTTGCCACCATATAAACAGTGTCTTACTCGGATCGCAAAACTGCTTGTGATTATGTCACTGTGTGCGACCAGTCTGGGTAGTGTGTGGATAGCGTATCGCACAAATCAATATGCCAACCGTGTGCCGATATGGGTGAACGTTGCTCTATTCGTTGTGTGTACACATGTCATCGTTTTGGATAATATTGGATGGACGTCTGTTTTTTTAATGAGACGTTCCTAACATACAATCCCATACTCACACAGTTGCACACAATATACTATACACAAGTGTGAAAGGATGACTATTACATAACAGAATTGTGTTGTCACTGCGTCTGTTCTGTCGGTCCGTGCATATAAGCGTAATTCAATCCGTGCACAAGTATATAACAGTCTACGTGAAACGATGCAAGAACAAGTATGTGTATCTACACAGGATGATACGACTGTCGACACTGAATACAAGTATAAATTGGAGTTGAAAACTGTACAGTCTTCGATTATTCGTATTTTGATTGAAGCGTTAAAGGAAATCTTACCTGACACGAATATCGAATTCAATTCGACAGGCATCCGAATTATTACAATGGATTTGAGTCACACGGTTCTGGTGCACCTTCGTTTGGACGGGTCGCAGTTCGAACATTACCACTGCCCGGAAAAGATTGTGGTGGGTGTGAATATGTTGAATTTGTTCAAGCTTGTCAAAACAATGAATAACAACGAAACCCTCACACTATTCATAACACAAGCAGACCCGAGTCGGTTAGGCATTCGCATTGATAATGGAGAGAAGAACACAGTCACTAATTTCAAGTTGAATTTATTGGATTTAGACGAAGAAGAAATCGAAGTGCCACCTGCTCAGTTTTCATCTGTGATCAATATCCCGTCAAGCGATTTCCAAAAAATATGCCGCGATATGTCCAATCTGTCTAACTTGATTGAGATCAAGAGTGTCGACAACCAACTCGTGTTCACGTGCCGAGGAGATTTTGCGCAACAAGAAACGATTATGGGAGAGAACACAAATGGTATCAGTTATATTGAGAAACAAAATTCATATGATATTATTCAAGGTGTGTTTTCGTTAAAACATCTTGTGTTATTTACAAAGTGCACAAACCTATGCAACGGTATACAAATGTTTCTGGAAAATGATTACCCACTCATCATTTCATATCAAGTCGGTTCGCTGGGAGATATCAAGTTCTGTTTGGCACCAAAAAAAGTGGCAACGATGTAAACTCTCCCCCCGGAACAAGATGTCTATATTATAATAATCTGATGCTGCGTTGCAACAGTTCGATTATGTGCCAAGTTGCGTTGGTTGTGGTGTCAGACGTATGCGAACTGTATCGGCGTGGTGTCGTGGCTGTGTGTATGGTCACTACAACGGTGTTCATTATAACAAACACACATCATACATAATACAATTATAACGAAAATACACAGCGCAATAACATGAATGAACATCCACGTCAACAGTAGTCGTACGGGTTATTATCTTATAATCTTATAAATGGTGGTAAATGAAACGGCATTGACAACCAACACACACCTCGTTTTTTATTAAAAACGTACACTATATTCGACTGTCATAAAAAGTTGCCTATCTGCACAGCGAACACCAGACCACCCACCACCACACGTTCGTTCCTCAAAAAAAGAATACATTCGCGGCAACGACGAGGAACGTGTCGCCACACAGTCAGATTATCCACGTGTGACACGAACGATATGATTCATATTTAGATCATACTATACAGACATCTGTATTGGCGTTCGTGTTCTCGCACGGATACCATATGTGCGACGCAACCCGCAAGTGTGAGCAACAGCGCACCTGCAAGCATACACAAAATGTCTGATTCGTTCCCGGCGATCATCGTTGCAATATTGAAAGTATTTAAAGTGTCGAAAGTAAAGTGGTGAACAAACTGTGCTCTTTTATCCTATGTCGTGCGAAGACTGTATAAAAATCATTTTTTTTACCCGCCCATAAGTACGTACACTGGCTTCTTCGGTTCACATCGTATGCGATGTGTTATGAGATTTTCGCAAGTTGTTGCGGGGCTTCGGTGTCTCTTGACATTTTAAACTGTTCCATACGCTGACTCAGTTCATCTTGTTCAAACGACGACTGGGACATCCCGGTATTTCCCAAGGGTGGCATTCGCCCGTGCCCTGACGGCATACCGGGTCGTTGCTGATTGTGTTGTGAGTGGGTTGGTTGCGCGTTCTGCATCACATCCACCTGTGGTGTGTTCTGCAAGAATTCAAAATTCTTAGGGATGGTGCTACCGCCGCCATTATTGGACGGTGCTTGGTTACCTGCACCAGATTCGGTGAAACTGTTATCAATAAAAGAATAGGAATCCGAAAGAGACGAACCCATCTCCGTTGAGTGCCACGCAAGTGGTTCGCCGGCAGTCGCATTGTGGCTCGCCGACGGGTTCAATTGCTTGCTACGCTGTGCCGCTTGTTGTTTCGCATGTATCTCTTGGGATAACCATTTGAATGCATTTTCCCCCTGCACACATTGGTTTTTTCCTGCGAACACTAATGCCGGGACACTCGTCACCACACTGGGGATGCGTTCCCGCGGAGTCGTATCAAGACATATTTTATTAAATGATTGTATGCCATTTTTTTGCGACTCCTCCATAAATTGTTTGCAGTGAGGGCATTTGTTGCTATAGAAAAAAAGAATGGATGCACTCATTTAATTCGGCCGTCTATCAATTGGAGTGTTTGCGTATAAAAATGTCTGATTCATTAGACGCACAGACACACCACACACATACACGTATACCAATACATACACGTATACCAATACACACACGTATACCAATACACACTTTACAAAACTCGGAACAAACACAAACACATAGTGTGAGTACTATCTGTATGTCAGATGGACAATTTGTAAAAAATGATTTTGTAAAGTTCATCCTCACTGATTGCATATCACATATCTCTCACCAATGTATCACCGAGGACCACAAACCCGACATTGCACACACAATGCGATTGATGAACTGCGAGTATTGCGGTGGTTATATTCGCGTGGACGACTCCATCCGTTACCATATGTATTACACACATTGCCAGATGCAACAGACTTGTACATTATAGAAATCGATAAGTTGCAGTACAAGACTCATTACAAGGATAGCTACACACATTATGCGGAGTATCAACAGAATCATGGAAAACGCCGGAGTGCGCGTATTTCTGCTCCTTCACAACACCTGCAGGATGCCTAACGCGTATGGTTGCGACACACCAATCCGTATTGCAACGCTATGTGTGATGCTGTATCATCATTCTATGTGTGTATGTGTGTGGGTATACCATTCGTCGAAGTCTTTTTTTTTCCCACCATCATATGCATATGCGAACCCCTTCACGATCAGATGGTGGTTGATGCTCCGTTCAAAGGCGGGTGCACCAAACGTGGACACACCACCACCACTCCGATGGACAACCGTGGTGCAACCACCGAACGGTGGCATATCAGAGTCCGGGATCAACGACGTAAACATAGTCAGCAACAATCTCCCGTACTTGTCAAACGTATGACATTTTACGAATACGATTTCCCCTAAAATCAAACCTCTCAAATAGTCTCGGGCTTCTTTCGCAACTCGTTTTTCACACTTATTTTTTGTTCGCATCTCCGGTGTATCAATGCCGTGCAATCTGCATTTGAAACGTACGAACTCTCCGTACAATTTTAAAACAATGTGCACACTGTCTGCATCGTAACATTTGACACACTTCCCGTCCACCCATTTGCCTGCCAACGAAAAGAGTGGGGTAGATATATCTTGATCAGCGAAGGACATTCTGATAGTAGCAAATCGTATTATTATTAGAATTTCACGTATACTTTAATTTCAAATCACACGACACGACCGTATGTTGCTTACCACTTTGATATGATATGATATGATATGATATGATATGATATGTCGTAAAATGAAGAATACTTTTTGTTAAAAACTGATTATTAAAGATTGTATGATTCGTTCTCATAATAAAACGAACTACCACGACTGATATGAGTATTCGTACCATATCACGTCAACGGGAAACGACGGTGTCCTTTGCAACGGTGGACGGTGGCACAAGCGGGACAGCATCTGTTCCGACCGGTTGTTCGCCAGAGGAGGACGCAATCGCATTGAAGATGTACTTGCAGACGACTTTCGGGTGGAAAATAGATGACATCGTGTTAGAAATGTACGAACTGGGCAAGTATGTCATACTGTTTGATACGGCATCAATGCGGTTCATCCGGGCGGAGTGTAGCGTGGTTGCCGTTGGAAAAGCAACGACGGAAGTTGATAAACATACAGTTCAACAGGAATTGGGTGAGTATATCAAACGAGACCAGATCCAGGAGTTGGATTTATCGAATGAAATCTACTCGTATTATAACATAACAGCGATTAGTGAGAATGCTTTTGAAAGTTGCACCTCGTTGATGACGATAGCTATCCCAGACAGTGTAACAGCGATTGGTCAATATGCTTTCGCACATTGCACCTCGTTGACCACGATTGCCATCCCAGACAGTGTAACAGCGATTGGTCAATATGCTTTCGCACATTGCACCTCGTTGACCACGATTGCTATCCCGGACAGCATAACGACGATTGGTTCATTTGCTTTCGCACATTGCACCTCGTTGACCACGGTTGCGATCCCAGACAGCGTGACAGCAATTGGTGACAACGCTTTCGCAGGTTGCTCATCGTTTACGACGGTTGCGATCCCAGACAGCGTGACAGCAATTGGTGACAACGCTTTCGCAGGTTGCTCATCGTTTACGACGATTGCTATCCCGGACAGCGTGACAGCAATTGGTGACAACGCTTTCGCAGGTTGCTCATCGTTTACGACGATTGCTATCCCGGACAGCGTGACAACGATTCGTGATTGTGCTTTTAGGGATTGCACATCGTTGACGACGGTTGCTATCCCGGACAGCGTGACAGCAATTGGTGGAACTGCTTTCTGGGGTTGCACATCGTTGACAACGGTTGCTATACCGGATAGTGTAACAGCGATTGGTATATATGCTTTTGCAGATTGCTTATCGTTGACCACGGTTGCTATCCCGGACAGCATAACTACGATTAGTGATTATGCTTTCTACTATTGCACCTCGTTGACGACGATAGCTATCCCGGACAGCGTGACCGCAATTCGTGAAGGTGCTTTTTGGCATTGCAGTTCGTTGACGACGGTTGCTATTCCGTCAAGTGTCTCAGCGATTGGTATATATGCTTTTGCACATTGCACCTCGTTGACCACGATTGATATCCCAGACGGTCTCACGACGATTGGTTCATTTGCTTTCGCACATTGCACCTCGTTGACGACGATAGTTATCCCAGACAGCGTGAGAGCGATTGGTGCATATGCTTTTTGGAGGTGCACATCGTTGACGACGATTGTTATCCCATACAGTGTGTCATCGATTGCAGCGAGTGCTTTTCGGGGGTGTACTGTGTTGTTCCGATGATTTAGAACACCCCGTCTAGGTGATTACGATTTGCGGTGATAGGCAAGAGTGTGTGTTTGTACAACTACGAGTATCCGAGTAAAATGAAGAATGATATTTTTGTTGTTAAACACTTATAAAAAGATAATATTATTGTGTAGTCAACACAACCCCGAACGTACAAATACATCTAATGAACACCGTAACTTGTCAACCATATTCGACGAGGACGGTATCCTTTATAACAGTGAACGGCGATACGAACGGGACATAATATGATAGGTATCCGATGCCAAACACATAATATTATTTTGGTAAAAACTGATTATTAAAGATGTGTCCTCCACACAACACAAACTCACAATACATCTAATGAATACCATCACTTGTCAACCAGATACGACGACGGTATCCTGTGCAACGGTGGATGGAGGTACAAGCGGGACAGCATCTGTCCCAACGACCGGTTCACAAGCGGATGAAGCACTGAAAACACACTTGCAGACGACTTTCGGGTGGAAAGTAGATGACATTGTGTTAGAAATGTACGATCCGGGCAAGTATGTCATACTGTTTGACACGATTGCTTCGAAGTTCATCCGGGAGGAGTGCAGCGTTGCCAAAGCAACGACTGATGCAGATAAACAGACGGTTCAAACAGAACTGTGTGCGTATGTCAAACGAGACCATATTCGGGAGTTGGATGTAGATCTAAATGAGATCTATTCGTATTATAACATATCGACGATTTGTGACGATGCTTTTCGCGATTGCACCTCGTTGACGACGGTTGCTATCCCGGACAGCACCACCTCAATCGGGAGTCATGCTTTCGACGGTTGCACCTCGTTGACGACGGTTGCTATCCCGGACAGCGTGACAGCAATTGGTGTGTGTGTCTTTGTGTAGTGTACATTGTTGGCGACGATTGCGATTCCTTCCAGCGTAACAGCCATTGGTAAACACGCTTTTATACGATGCACATCGTTGGTGACGTTCGTGATTCCTTCCAGCGTAACAGCGATTGGGGCATATGATTTTTGTGGTTGCACATCGTTGACCACGATTGCCATCCCAGATAGTGTAACCGCGATTGGCGTGTATGCCTTTTCAGGTTGCACATCGTTGACCACGATTGTGATACCAAACAGCATAACCGCCATCAACGAAGGTGTTTTCTACGGTTGCACGTCGTTGACGACGATTGCGATACCAGACAGCATCACGGCAATTGTGGCAGGTGCTTTTTGGGGGTGCGCATCGTTGACGACGATTGCGATACAAGACAGCACCACAGCGATTGATGCACGTGCCTTTGCCGGTTGCACAGCATTGGTCCGATGATTGGATTGAAATCACCGCAGATTAGGTTCGGTAGGTAATTACTTACAATTTGCGGTGGTAGAGACACGAATAGTGTGTATGAAATGTGAGTGTATGAAATGTGAGTGTATGAAATGTGAGTGTGTGAAGTTGAATACAATACAATTGTGTTAGTAATAATACTAATAAGATTCGTTGTGTATCGGACTACCAGACCATTCAAAAAAGGATAAGATGGATTGATAACATACTCAATCAGCGAGGTGGGTGTGTATGTGGGTTGGTTGGTCGGTATTCACACTTTCTTTACGATTTTCTTTTTGATTTTATTCATCAAATACCATTTGACCTGATCACTGCCGTTTGCCCGCATTTCAATGTAATTGATAGATGGGGTGATATTCAATACATTGAACGTTTGGTCACCAACACGCAGCGTCTTATTTTCAATATCTTGCATTGTAATGGGTTTGATCTGACCAATGTTGGTTTGCGTTTGTATGGCAGTCACATACTCGGGGTAGTGCGGATCGATCACGTCGCTTGTGTAGTATAATTGGTCATTTTTCATTTTGTGCAACTGGACGGACACATCCACCACATCGTTGTATTTGCCAACATATGTGTAATGTGGCATTTTACCTGGCAAGCAATGGTGCACTTGCGTAGGTGAGTCTTCTTGATAGGCGCAGCGTTGTATTTTTTGCTGACACTCGGTGTCGCCACACTGGTTCTTAAAATCGGTTGTGTATTTCCCTCCTGTGCTGCACACCGAATCGTTCACATAACTGCATTTGTCTGCGTCGGGGACACACAGACCGAGGTCATTTCGTTTCGCATAGCCAGGTTGGCATTCGCGACGGTTACCAAACAGGGTCGTCGGTTGGTGTGGTAGGGGGTAACTCGGGACAGGCGCACACAATTCGCGAGAAGAAGTATTCCCGGTTTTGTCACAGTTGTTGTCAATGCGTATTTGCTTCTGAACTTCGGGGACACTGTCGAAACAGCAAGTGTCTGTGTTTTTCATATACAAATTATGTCCGGCATCTTTGTAATACAAAAAATCGTCAGCGCCATTCGTCTGCGCTTGCCCGGTGCTCAACTGATTCTTTTCAACGTATGCTTTAACGTGGGTCTTTGCCGTACCCTGCACGAAACAATTGACATCGGTCGTTGTATGATTTGCGTTGCACCGTCGGTTCTTGACTGCGCTGGCATCTTGGTCCTGCAAATACGGGGTGTAGTTCAACCCACCCAACCCGCTTCCTAAAATGTGGGGACTTGCGGTATTCGACCATTGGTTTAGATCCTTTTGGAGTTGGGTGGTGTTCTGAACTGACACGCTCGGTGCATACGCAGTTTTGATGTACTGCTCGGTTGGTGTGTCAAACGGTTTCATCGGTAGTATACTATCCCGATACCAACCTGGATTGGAACACTTGTTCTGTTGCTCACATTTGTTGGTTTTCAGACAGTTGAGGGACTGAGACGAGATCGGAACCGGGTCGCACGTAAAAAAAGAACACTCCTGGTTGATATCACACATCTCTCTCGCTTGGGAAACAGTGTGTTTGTGGGGATCGTCGGGGTGTGGGGCGCGTGTGCCCGCTCGTGGCGGCAGTGCCAGGTCTTTTTCCGGTATGAGAGACGCAAGGATGGGGACTGGCACCGGTTTCAGTTTACCGGTGCTGTCGACAGTATCCGGTGAAATCAAATTATACGCATAATTATAATTGTACGAAGCAAAGTTCTCCGAAAAATGTGTTGCCGATAGGATGCAGAATGTAATCACGACTACGATGACAAGGATATGCAATAAATATTCCATCTATCTATCTAATCTATAACTGTTAAGTTTATTGAACGATTTTTTTTTGTCGAATAGTCGGGTCATAAACACACACTACAATAAAATTGTAGTGACTGACACGTGTGTTTGCGTATTCCAAATCAGTTTCAAAAAAAGTATCTTACAAACGGTTCGTACGCGATTGTATTCTAACCTGTTCATCTGATGTAAGCATTAAATCATAAATTGGTTTGTTTGTTTGTGGTATCCCGTGTATGTTATCGGTCTCATACACTTGTTTGCGTGTTCGACGTGGGTGTATTCTTGGAAGTTGTATGGAAACTCGTTCGGTGCACCTGCTGCACTTGTTTCAGTATGTGTGATACATACTGTTGCATCCAGTCCGTTTGCCCCTGCTGCCACAGGGTGTGTGCCAGATTGGGTGTCACACCCGGTTTGGTAGCACCCAGATAGCGCATCACCGCGTTGACACACTGTCTGCCTTTCTGGTAGGCACATAACCCCAGCACGTGTACTTCTACCAATATCATTTGCAATGGGTATTTGAAAAGCAGACACAAGAATATGCCTCCTACCAAATACTTGCACACACTCCGAACATCGACCGAACACTTTGCCTGTTGCAAAATGTAATAACACACATACAGTGCCACACACATGCACATAATTCTAAAATACAATAGAAACTTGTGGTACATAACACATACCGCAACGCTGCACGCTGCACCTATCAGGCACTTTTGCTGCACGAGATGGTTCGTTGTCATACAAGTTTGGAGTTGAAGAAGAACGTGAAAATACGTACACTATAATAATAATAATAAGAATAATAATACAAAAAAGATAAATAAAGCGAATCACTTTTTTTCAGTTGGCAAACAAATCCAGAATGGTTGTATGTGTTGGGTGGTCTGTCAACCACTCAAAATGGTGTTTGCATTCGGTCTCGTTGTACGGAAACGATTTTGCACGTACTTGTGTGGCGATGGCTTCTTTCCATTTCAGATCGACCGATTTTAGTTTGACATGTCGCAACTGATACCGCTCTTTGCTACTCGTTGCGTGCGTGAGTTGTTCCTGCAATGCTTTGATTTCGGCAGACAGGGTTGTCAACGCAGATTCGGCTGTCGGCGAAGGCATCGTTCGCACAACCTGTTTCTGACGAAAAGCACTGCGTACAAATCCGTAGTGCTCCTTGAAAACGTGCGAATCATACTTTTTTTTCAAAGTGGACTGGATGCACTCCCACACCTGGTCTTTGTTGGATTCTTTTAACCCGTTCATCCACGATATGAAATAGTCGGCAGTGAGTTCGTCTTTATCACTGAGCAACTTCTTTTCAGGAAAGGTATTGATGAATGTGTTGTACAGTATAGCGTCAGCTTCTTCTCTGCACAGTTCTGACCACTTGAAAGACGATTCTTGTACAATGTGATTTAATTTCACATTTGTTTGAATTATATATATCAACCGATACGACGCTTGCAAAATACGATTACAAAATTTGTAAGAGAACCCCCCCGACTGAGAATGTGACAGGAGTGCTGCCCAACGTTTATCTTCCACGGTGATGTCAGAAATGGTAGCAAATTGAACTGCGTTGAGTAGTTTGTGAAAGTGTGACCACATTATTTTCATTCTTGGCAAAAGTGACAAGACCTCCTGGATCTGGATTTTCTGGTCGTGCTTGTGTTTATCTTCTCTACACAGCGGATTGGTCTTCAGTTGCTGCCAATGATCCAATTGTTCATACAGCAACTGAAGCGAAGCGTCTACGACGGCAGCAGACACACCACTAACTTCGTTGCATTGTCGAATGTCTTGTACCACCCGTTCTTCCTCATCAAGCACAATTTGGAAAGGAGTTTTATCTGGGTGTGATTCGACACTCAGAATCCAATCCAAATGGTTCATATTGAAATCACTCTCAATCGGTATCCGGTTGAAAGCGTGTTGAATACATTTCAAATCATCGGCAATCGACCCTTTACGATTGAGTTTCATAAGTTGCATCATGTTGACAACAAATTCGTCCACATAATGCGGAGCGATGTGTTTGGGCGTGTGCGTGTGCGCATCATCCGAAATTGTGTGGTTGTGGTTGTGGTTGTGGTTGTGGTTGTGGTGGGGGGGGATGTGACAGTCATTCGGAGCACGGCAATCCGTGGGCGGTGTGTACGAACGGTCTGAGTTGGATGTGTCGCTTTCGTCAGCAGACAAATCGATTTTACTCGAATTGGTATCTGTATATATCATTAAAGAAGAGGAACAGAATAAATGTATATACAGTTTGGTAATACAGACATATACAAATCATTTTTAGGTATTCATATAATATGTAACCCACTCTCGTCGTAACTGTGTATAATAAATGTCTCACTTCTAAAAAAAAACACGACCGACAATCTGATATACGTATGTGCGGTGCAGTATGTACGGGCATACATGTCATATGTCATTTAGGGCAATACGTTCGATCGATTTATCATATTGAGAATTAAATGATTCTATTCAAGTATCCGTCTCGGGCATCTTCCTTGTCGGGCATCTCACATCCGGCAGTGTGCTAAGCGAATCGTTGAACTTGTAATGCGTGGCATACGTGTGGTTGTGGTTGTGGTTGTACATCGGTTGTCGTGTCTTCAACGGTGTGGTCGTCCTTCTTCCCCCACCGTGCTCGTGCTCGAGCACCGGTACGTAGTCGTGCTGACCGTTGGTGCGACGAATGTACGAACTGGTGTTCGTCGTAGTTGATGCACTAGTGTTCGTCGTAGTTGATGCACTGGTGTTCGTCGTAGTTGATGCACTGGTGCTACTTACCGGCAGCAGTCCGTGAACGCTGCTGTGCGTGTCAGGTGTTGTCATCCGCTTCCATGCTCGATCTCCAGAAACCGAACATAAACTGGTTGTCGTGCACGTATTGGTGGTTGTGGGGTTGCAAACCGAACACGTGCACGGTCCATGCGCGTGCTTTCGTTGAACTGCTTTGAGGGCGGTGTGCTGACCGGTGGGGACGCTACTGGTGGAACTGTGGTTCGTAAGTGAGGCACGACCCAACGGTCCGTGAACGCTGTGTGAGACAGGCAGTGTGGACACCCTTTTTGTGACAGGAGTATGAAACCCACTGGTTCGGAGGTGTTGGCATGCGCGAAGAGTCGTGTACATTGTGTCGTAATATTTTTTTAAAAAGTATGGGTTTGTTTTATATGTTATAAACCAAAGGCGTTGCGAATCCGACTCATTTTTTTTGAATACACACGTATCCTAACATAAAAGTGTTAACGTGTATTTAACATAAGATGATGCACACGATCACAACTCACCAACTTGACCAAGACCAAGATTTGCTTACCGAGTTGCGTATTTTAAGTAGTTTACGTCCACACGACCGTATTTCGACTAACAATGCAACGAAACCTGTGATACGTATTCAAAAACCAGATTTTCTACGTTCGGTGTATCGTTTTTTTGGGAGTGAATCACGTGTATCAAATGTTGCCTACATACAATCGTTGTTACAACGGATTATCGACCGGTACACCTTTGTGGTGCAGATCAAAGATGCAGACCTTGCCCGCCGGTTGAAGGTCGAAACACAAAGTGCGATTGTAGGCATACGACGGTTGCAACACACATATGAAGATGACGCTCAGTTTCAAGCAGCGATAAATATTTCGGTGGATACAGTGTGCATTCATTTGAATATACAACCAATGGAATTAAAACCGTTGCCCACAATGGCGTCCGACGATATGTTACAACACCAACAACCCGTGGAACAAACACCATCTGACGGAGAATGCGAGAAAATATTTTAAAGAGAGGGTTAGATTGAGAAGCAACTCATATTTTTTACATTTACATACTGTATGAGTTGACAAGTGGGTTACAACTTTCGATTGACGACACGATATCAGTTGGTGCGGGCGACCGGTGTGAGACATCAACGAATTGCAAGTTATAACACACTCTACATCCATCGTGTATTGTGATTGTTCGTATGTATGCGACGTGTGTATGCTCTTTCTGATTTATGCTTTATGATACACACACTACCAGCTGACAATAACGTTGGTTTTAATCAGAAATTCACCAACAATTGTGGTAATTGTCTCGGAGGGTATGCGTGCTTACAATGAGAAGGGGGCTGGCTCATTTGGTGGGTGATTCTGTAACAGCAGTGACTGTTGGTTTGCGGGTGAGTGGTTCTGATGGTTGGTTGGCGTTTGCATCATAGGAGTGCCTTGGTTTTGCAACTGTAACATGTCTACATCCGTCTGCTGTCTGTCAAATAAAGACGATGCACCTTGGTACGAGTGTTGCTGTTGCTGTTGCGGTTGCTGTTGCTGTTGCTGTTGTGGTTGTTGCGGTTCGGGTGAACTCGGCAGTTGCGTGGCGTGCAAGTCATTCAAATCGACCGCACCGCAATTCATAATGTAGCATTTGCGAATCGGACTATCATTCGCATCAGTTACTTCACGTTCAATATCGTGCACAAACTCCAAGCCTTGCACCACGTGACCAAACACGACGTGTTTGCCGTCTAAATGCGGCGCGTCTCGCGTCGTAATGAAGAATTGCGAACCGTTCGTGTTTGGACCGGAATTTGCCATACTCAACACTCCGGGCCGGTCGTGTTTCAAGGCGAATGCCTCATCTTCGAAAGTGGATCCCTCCCCGCCGTAGATGGAATATGTTCCTGTTCCATCTTGATGCACAATATCACCGCTCTGAAGCATAAAATCTTTGATCACTCGGTGGAAGGGTGTATTCACATACTTTTTCTCGGCACAGAGTTGGGCGAAGTTCGCACACGTTTTGGGCACAACGTCTGGATGCAACTGTATAATGATTTTGCCGACATACGGGTCTTTCAGAAAATCTTGTTTCGCAACATCCAGAAAGACATACTGTGGTGGGGGTGGTTGTACCCGTTCCGGTTCGTTGGCAACATCTTCTATCGGATCTGCAAACTGAACGTGTTTCACACCATCGTCCACGTCCTCGTCATACTCACGAGTGGGTTCGTATCGTTCGTGGTCGGTGTGGGGGTATGTACCCGGTTCAACTTGCGAAGATTTGCGTTGTTGGAATAAATACATTACACCGTACACGCCTAACGCAACGAAGATTAACACCCCCATCCACAACAAATGATTATTGGACCTGAAAAAACGCATTGATGAACAGAATAAATATTGAATACCTTAGAAAAGAACAATCACATTCTTTCCGCATAATTATATACAACCGCACGAAAACGTTTTTTAGTATTTGCATATAATGAAAGATTCGTATTATTATTATTTAGTATGATACGGATTCTGTTGAAAACCGGTATGCTTTTGTTTTTAGAATAGTATAAGATGTGTCATCGTGCGTTTTTTAAAAAATGCGTGTCACAATAGCGACGACTTGTCTGTTGGAAGCATTCGAAGTATAACATATACCGAGAGATTTCGTATTTAGTTGGGTTCTTGCATTGCTTGCTCGATGTAATCAAATGGAAGGAACGGATTGGTGTAAAACTGGTTAATCTTTTTGTGCACGTACTGAACTGAAATGAAACTCGAATTGTACAATCTTTTGAGATTGCCGTATACAAAGAAGTATAACGTCCATCCGGCTGAAAATATATAAGCGAGCAGAGTCGGCAAAGATTGCATTTTCTGAATATCTGCGAATAATCCATTCAACGTGCTTGATAAATAATAACTGCATTGCGAAATGAATGCACACTGTATTGCTCTGAACGGGGAATCATTCCAAATGGCACAATTTACCCCCTTTTCAGAACCGACCAGGACACTCTTGACATTGGACACGACCGTTGATATATATGGGAGAAGAATAGTATATATCACATATCCGAGACTGCACCAGAATATAATGGACGTGATAATCGATACACAGTGCACAGCAACCTTATTCGATGTCATCTGCGTTGTAGACTGGTCAGTTGTGGTATACGGGTGTTTCGACCGTACAGAATCAGATGGTCGTTGATGGTGTAGACTATTTAATACGGTTGCTGCAGCGAATTCCAGATTCACATCTGGTTCGTCGTTCTTCATATTACAGTGTGCTGGGTCTGCTTCGATGGGTGATATATCATAATCGGAAGAGTCGTGACAATCTGTTTGCATGTATCGAAAAAGAGCAGTATGTGGTACACGCAATCAATTGTTCTGCGAGTATAATCTGTGGGGATGGACCGTTTTGTTAAATGTTCCTCACGTGCCGACTACGTGTTGTGGGACTTTTATTTTATTTAATATTTATTTATACCACCATTTCGGAAGCCGGTGCGATACCGATGGAACGGGGCAGACGACGGTACATACGCACGTACAGCGTCTTCAAAATGTTTTGCAGACTCTGTATGAGCGTGAGAACGAGAAACGCATTTCCGTACGCTGTGCGCGTGTTACGCTCGTAGGTTAGCGTGTGAAACTCCGTGTGGAGGTCTAATTTATCGACGTGCAACGATAGATAGAACAACAGGACAATCGGATGCTGTATGACGTCGATCCATCTGACCTTTGCCTGGCGTCGTTGTAACCGGTCTTTTGCCACCGTGTTGCGTTCGTGCACGAACACCATATTTATATTAAACATATTTTGTATTTGCATTACCGGATTATTGTCCACAAAATATGCTTCCTCCGCATATGTGGCATGGTTTCGATAATGATGCGTCTGTGCGTACGCGTTGGTGAACGACATTGCGCCGCCACACGTGTGGCGGTTGTGAACCGGACCGATGCATTGTAAATGCAAACTGCTCGGGTACATCAAATAAATTTGCGTTGCGCCGATGAGTTCCGGTTTCTCTTCTGAATGGAACATCGCCAGAACAGTTGACACGTAATTGGGGGCGTAGTAATCGTCGTCGTCCATATGCACCATAAACTGCCCGTCAGCGAGCGTTTTTGCAAGATTGCGTTTGCACCCAATGGGTTTCTTGTGTGGCAGATGCACATACACCAACCTTTTGAGTTTTGTATGCAAGATGGACGTCTCAAATAGGGTGTGCGACGGGTGTGTGCTGTCATCCACCACAATCCATTCGACCGTGCCCAAGTCCATGTTCTGGGCCTCAATCATCAGCATCAAAAGGGGCAAGAATTGTATGCGTTCGTAGGTCGGTGTCAATATGCTTACGACCGGCATTCATTTGTGTCTAGCATCCTCATATTTTATATCATGCGAATCAAACATATCGGAGTCGGTCCAAATCTGTTCGCAATGTGTATTCAAACGTATATATATATTTTCTTGTTCTATTTTTAAAGTTGACCGTGTCCATTTATTTATCTATTTAGAATGTCCTCTCCATATACATCGTTCGACATCCCGTGGGTGAAAGTGATTTTCGTTTCCCTGGCGATAGTTGCATTAATCATTGTGTGCGTTGTGATTTATCGGCATTCGGTCACTCTTGCCAGAACGCAGCCCATGCTCATCGCTAACCCGATAATGATGAGTCCGTTAAATGTCACTGCCGCAAAAACCAAGGCACAGATGTCCAGTGTTGGACGAGAATACACCTACAATTTTTGGATCAACGTAAATGATTGGGGAAAAGGATATGGTAACGTGAAAAACATATTAACCCGCAGTGCTCATAATCCGTTCACTGTCCCCAAAATCCTTTCCAATCCGAGTATCTTCTTCTATCCCGAAGACAACAATCTGGCGATCCGCGTTAGCACGATGAAAAACAATGTTCAGTACGACCCGACACTGTACCCGGAGTACGACGCCGTCCAGAGTCCGAATGGGAACGGTGTGTACACCGTAGTGAATCCATACTATTACAACCAATCAAACACGCAAACGACGGCTTCCACTTCTACCCATTTAGACACGACTATCGTGTGCGATGTTGCGAACATCCCTCTTCAACGGTGGGTGATGGTGACGGTGATTCTGTGGAATCGCACACTCGATGTGTACATCAACGGTATGCTTGTGCGCAGTGCGATCCTGCCCGGTGTGCCGTTGTTCAACGCCAACGATTTAAGTCAAATCTTTGTAGGAAGTAACAGCAGCCAGAATACATTTAATGGATATATATCTCGTCTGAAATACTACCAACGTGCCATCACCGCAAAAGACGTGATGGGTTTATACAAAACCGGTCCACTGCCTGCGAATTTCTGGTGGAGTAATTTGAAACAGAATATTAAAGTGACGTTAGACGTTTCGAATGATTCGTAACATTGATTATGCTTAGTTTTTTTCTAGTATGAATACTAATACGTTTAAAAAAATCAAAATGAGTTCTTATATTTCAACAGTGAGCAACAGTCTGCCATCCATCCGAAATATGCTCCTGGGCGAACCGGACCAGAGTGGGGTGCACAACCCAACGGTCGCAAACCAGTTGCTTCTCACACTCGTCGTGGTGGTGGTGTGCCTGCTTGTGTATAAATTAATCGAGATGATCGCACAACGAATCAGCAGCAATGAGAAAGACAGACCGTACCTCGTTCCGGCAACGAAAGATGCCAAACGGGAGGTGACCATCTACCAGAACCCTCTTGGGCAAAACAGTGGCAGCGACCAACAGATTAGTTTGCGTCGTTCGCTCAACGAAACCGGTGGTCTGGAATTCACATACAGTTGGTGGATGTTCATCGAAAGTTACGAATACAAAAACGGCGCGTGGAAACACGTGTTCCACAAGGGAAACAACACCTCGTGGCCGAACCGCGGACCAGGCGTGTGGCTGCACCCCACTGAGAATTCGATGTACTTCTATATGAATAGTTACCGTGACATTCAAAATGAGGTAAGCGTGTCCAATATACCCATTGGCAAGTGGTTTCACTGCACACTGAGCGTCACACAAAACCACGTGAACATCTATATCAACGGGTTCTTGAAAGAACGCAAAACGTTGAATGGTATTGCCAAACAAAACTTTGGTGATGTGTATATCAATTCATTTGGTGGATTTGACGGGTATATGTCACGCATGCGCTACTATGATTACGCAACCACACTGAGTGAAATCCGTATTGATGTTGAGAAAGGTCCAAATATGGAATTGCCTTACGCCAGTCAGCAGAAGCCGCCGTATCTGACTCCATACTGGTGGGTGAATGACTATTCGTAATCAAACACACATCGCATCGCAACAATCGGATACGTGTTCTGTAAATACAATACAATACAATACAATACAATACAATACAATACAATACAATACAATACAATACAATACAATACACGCTTCCATCCATCTATATATATTAGA
>Ga0206126_10001423_pt1 | contig 28732 bp, 26 predicted proteins | sample Helgoland_Spring_5_FD_148621 | JGI IMG/M metagenome (GOLD analysis project Ga0206126, IMG submission 148621) | Pelagic subsurface seawater microbial communities from Kabeltonne, Helgoland, North Sea - Helgoland_Spring_Bloom_20160412_1 | ecosystem: Environmental > Aquatic > Marine > Epipelagic ...
AATTATTAGTTACACCTTTCCAAGTACGCATTACAATAGCTGGGGCTAAACTTCTATCTTCTCCATCTGATTTTTCATATCGATTTTGGTTTTGAGATAATGAACGTTCTAAGTCAGTATAAACATAAAGCATAAATACTTCATATCCTGCTTCTTCTAATTCATCTTTTAATTTAATAGTATTATTAAATGAAGCAGCTGTACCATCTAATATAAATGATTCTTTACCCTTAATTGTATCCTCTATATCACCTTTAAATTCTTTATTTGCTTGAGCCATGGCTTTTGCTCCTTTACTTCTTTCTTCAGGTGTGGCATTTTTTAAATCTAAAGATACATTAGCTTTTTTTAATAAACTCATATAACGATTATCTAAATTTAAAACTTTTAAACCACTTAAATCTAAACCTCTTAATATATACCCTTTACCTGCTCCCGGTGCACCTGCTAATATAATTGCTTTTGGCATTCCTATTGCTTCTTTTAAAATTTGAACTAAGCTTATCATTTATTTTTATTATAAATATTATAAGTTTCTCTTAGCTGTAGTTTTAAATTCTGTAAACGTGGGAGAATGTCTAGGAAATTCTAAATCAAATAATTTTTTAACAGTATTAAAAATATCTAGATTTTCTTCTTGTGTACGTTTTGATTCATGCATTTCCCATCCTTTACCTTTTATTTTTTTACCAGTTTTATCTTCTCCTCTTGATTTTGACTTTAACCATAATACACCTACTCTATCTACACCCTTACCATAACATTCTTCATAACATTGAGCATAAATAGCTCCTTGTAAGTCATGAGTTATCTGTAAATTATTAGACGTTTTAAAATCAATAATCCACATTTCAGTTTTTCCATCAATTTCAATTTCACATACTAAATCACAAGTACCTGCTACTTTAATTTTATCTGAAAATAAATGTACTTCTGCTTCAACTAATGTTGGGTTATATTTTTCCCAAAAATCAACAAATTTTAAAAACATTTGCCAAACATCAGGATTATATACAGGTATACCATTGGATAAAAAATTTAATTCTTTACCATTAAGATAATCCTCAATCATTTCGTGTACTTGAGTACCTTCTTCAGCTGCTTTTTTAACAATCCAATCAGCACTAAAACCTACTTTCTTTAACCAATCTTGAAAATGTTTTCCTTTAGGATAACAACTTAAAACATACGTTATTGAAGGATAATATTTACCATTTCTACGATAATATCTTGCATCTGGGAGTGTGATTTGTTTTGAATCTTCACTAATTTCTAAAATTCTATTATAAGACTTTTTTATATTTCTTTTTTTCATATTGATTGTAATTTCCTTTCCATTAATTGGTAGGAGGTTAAGGGGAATGTATTTTGGATTAATGTTGTAAAACCATAAAACCCCATTTCACTAGGATCTTTTTCTTTAAGATCTATTAAATAAACTTCTTTTCCTTCATTTATAAATTCTTCTGCAAATTTAATTGCTTGTTTCATAGCGTCTGTATCTAATGCTATGTATATTTTTTTAATTGTTGATGTAACTATTTTTTTCCTTAATTCAGATTGTATGTTTTTACCTAATAAAGGAATAGCATTGCGTTTTATGGCAATAGCATCAAACATACCTTCACATATAACTAAGGGTAAAGACCAATTAATTAAATGTTCATTTGGTATTATATTTCTTGATGCTTCTGGGTTTTTATATTTTATATAAGGGTCTTTTTCAAATGACCTTCCTGTAAAATAATTTAAATTGCCATTTTTATCATAAGAAGGAATAATAACCATTTTAGCATATCTACCATATTCACAATATCCTATATTATATTTTTCAATATCTTTAATAGTTATACCTCTATTCTTTAAATAAACCCATGCCTGTCTTCCTATTATATTTTTGCTATTATTAATTATAGGGATAAATTCATCTGGTAGTTTTAAATCGTATTTAATTACTTCTACATCTTTAACTTGATAGCCCGTCTTTACTAATGACTTTAATTCTGAAAAATGCTCGGGTAGTGCTTTTACTTTTTTAAATAAAGTATTTAAGTATTTTCCTTTTTCATTACAAACCCAACAATGCCAAGGATGATATCCTTTTTTATTATCTGTAAAATTAATTTCTAATTTAGGTTTAGAATGATTACATAAGGGACAATAAAATGCTCTATTACCCCGAGCAGTCATTTTTCCATCTCCTAATACTCTACTTACTAAGCTTACTAGTAGTTCATTTATCATATAGGAAATATACGAATATTATTTTATATCTCCAAAGTCACGTGAAAAAAATTTACCTAATATATTATCATTAATATGAGTACTATGTTTATCTTCTAATACTTCGTTTTTAAATAAATGTTTAGTCTCATAGTATGTTAATAGTTTTTTAGAAGGAACAAATTCTAATATACGTTTTTCCCAATTTTCACCTGCATTATCTTGCTGTGATAATGTAATTATTTCTTTTTGGGATCCAAAATAATCTTTCCAATCTGATTCTGTTATAGTTTTTTGTTTTAAAGGAGTGCGTCCTTTAAGACCTTGTTTAGATCTTTCTTCTTTTAAAGCTTGTAAAGCCTTTTTACCTAGTTTTTTATTTCTCTCAAAATATAAAACTTTTTTACCTATATATCTTGTATCTGTAGGTTTATGTTTAACTTCATATATAAACCCATAAGTTCCTTTAGGCATATCTTTTATTGATGTTATAACCCTTCCCTGGTATATCCAGGTAGCGGTTGTTGGCATATTTGTCATTTAAAGTTATTAATAAGGTTAAATTGAGTCAAATGATACTTGAATTTCTAAGTCAGAATTCATTGGAACTTTAGTAGGAACCGATAATTTTCCAATAGCTAATAAATTTTGTTCATTATCATATAACCCTACAGTTGTAATATAAGGACTAAAATATGATCCTGTTGCAAAATCTTTATAAACATTATTAGTTCCTAAAGGAACATTTGCTTGGCTACCCGATAATAATGATGGGTTTAATGAATAACCAAATTCATTTTCTCTTACAGTACATTTGTATTGATGTTCATATAAGGTAACTGATGATGAAAATCCTACAGTAAGATATTGTAATTGGTTAGCTCCAGAAAAACCATTTTGTCCTCCTAACACTGAATTTCCTATTCCAGCAACAACAGCAAGTGAAGAATAAGGATTACCTGCAGATTTACTTATAGGAGTTAAAACTATATTCCCATGTTCATAAGCTACATTACCACAATATTCATTTTTAATATTTACCCCACCACCCGTTCCTGAATAAAGCATATTTCCTTCTTTATCATCATGGATTGTATATGTTGTTGGACCTCCATTAGGTATGTATTCTATACCTATACTTTGGGGTTCAATATTACTACCCCATAATTTTGAAGGGATTGAAAATAATGTTACAAAATTATTATTAGAAGCACCTGCTACAGTTACCTCTTCTCCTAATAATGCTGTTCTAGTTTGAGTAATAGTACTTGATAGATAATTATCATATTGAGGACTTTTTGCTGCTCCAATAGGCATATTATTTGATCCTTCAATACCTAAATTAAGATTGTTATACCCAGCAAATGTATTATTTTGAGGACCAGATAAACCATATAGTAAACTTGAAGTAGCAACTAAACTACCAGATTCACTTCCAAAATAATTAGAATAATAAAGTTGCATTACACTTGAATAAACAGAATTAGTATTCAATTTATTTACAAATCCTGTAAAATTTTGAGAACCCGAAACAGTAGATCCATAAGCTGAACCATATAAAGTATTTTGTGTAGTTTCAAATATTAATTTATTAGCTGGGGGTTGAGTACCAAAATAAACTTCAATTCCTACATTAGATGCCGTCATAGCATTTCCTGTAAAGCTAAATCCTTTATTAGCTGAAAAGGGGGTTATTACAATGTCTTTTGTTGTAAATTGTTTGTACGCTGACATACATTTTAGTAATCTAATTTAACTCTAACAAGTAGTTCTTTTGTAAAATCTTTAGCTAAGGGTCTGCTTAATTTTGCTATAGCACACAATTCATTTGAATCATTATATAAACCTACACTTGTAATAAATGTTTGTGGATTATTTTGCATTTGAGGCCATAATAATTGTCCTGTTGAACCTGAAACAAATGATGGATTTGAAGAATAATTAAAATCTGCATTTTGAGCTCTTACAAAATAAAAATCAGATGCTAATGTTTCTTGAGAATTTAATCTAAAAGTATTTCCAGCAAATACACTTTGAGATATAGCTCCATATAGTTTAGACATATTATCATCATTTTGATTTGAGTTTCGTGCTGTACCTAAACTAATACCTCCATCAGTTCCAAAAGGTTGATCGCCATCTAATGCTGCTGCATTTAATAATATTAATCCTACATCTGGTAAAAATAAACCATATGATCCTGAAGCTGGTGTATAACCATTAGCATTTAAACCTGTATAAACTGTTCCTTCTGATCCTGAAACTACTTGGTAAACTCTTCCAGCATTTCCAAAAACATTACCCGTACTTATATTACTATTATCTGTTAAGCTTAATGTTACACCTGCTCCTGCTCCAGCACCACCTGATGATCCTGATAAAGATAAAGCCATTGTACCTAATGCTAATGATTCTTTGTATCTTGCTCTTTCAAGTGATATAGCGTAAAAATATGAGGATGAATAATTTCCAAATATAAAAGGTTCTGTATCATCCCCTAAAGCTATATTTTGATACTGACCAAATATAGTAGATGAAGGTGATTTACCTAGAACTAAAGAATTATAAAGTAAACTACCACTACCTACTTCATCACCATAAGCTATATCAAATTGAACTGCTGCTGTAGTTTCTGTAGATGCTGTTTGGTAAACATGAAGATAGTATTGTCCTGAATTAGATGAGTTTTGTACTGATGAAGTATAAGCTTCAGTTAATCGAGGTTCATTTCCACTCCATAAAGTTCCTGTTGTAGAATCTATACTATTAATTATGTCACCTGCACCAAATGTTGTAAAAGCTCCGTTAGCCATGTTTTTTTTTGTTTTAAATTTTTATTGCATTCCTGCTGATTTTCTTAACTCAAATGGAACCTGTAATCTTGCTCCTGTATTTCTACCTACAACTGTTAAAGTTGCATATAATGTATCTAAAGAACCAAATATATTAATTGAGGTAGCAGTAATTGTAAAGTTAGTTCCTGTTACTGTTTTAGAAACATTAGTACCTAAAGTTGTTTGTTGGTTTAATACTTCATTTGAATTAGCTCCTCCACCTGTAATGTTAGCATAAGTAATATTTGACATAGTTACAGTATAACCATCTGCTTCTGACTCTACACCTGTAAATGTTTGGGTTTGTGGTGTAAATGATGGTGCTAAAGTTTCTCCTGTTACTAATTGGATAACTGATGGTGCTATAATAGTAGGCATAACTGCAGTTGAACGAGGTAAAGTAACTAATTTATACTTCATCGTTTGTAATTCATTAGGAAATGCCTCTAATACAGGCATATTTTCAATTGCTTCCCCATAATAAGCTGATCCTGAAGGATGATTTGGATTATATAAAGAATAATCTACTTCATCATCTGCTAATGAAAATTGTGTTACATTAAAAGCATTACCACCTTGAGCTAATAATTCTCTTCCTTTTTTTGTTAAAATAGCATCTACTGTTACTACTTGATTATTTAAATATCCCATTTTTTATTAGTATTTTATTATAAATATATGTATTTTTTGTTTCTAATCCAAATTATACTAAGCACTCGAACCTCCTAAATTGTCAGGACTGTCTTGTGTAAATACATTTTCAGATTTTAATTTATTAATTATTTTTTGAACATTTCTTTGTTGTACTTCAGTTATATCATTTGGTATTAAATAACCATCACCAGATAACGTTAAAGCACCTGCTGATCCTGATGGTTGGTTTACATTTAATATAACTCTATCATCCGCTTCAACTCTTTTTCTTAAAGTCATAGCAAATATTCTTCCTGATGGAATTGGAATAGATAAATCATTTGGGTTTGGAGTAACTACTACTCTATCAAAAAGATATCCTGGATCTATTGGTAATCCCTGACTTGTATTGTGATTGACCCCATTTATATCAAGAACAGGTGAAACAAAACCTACTTTTTTCATTTCAGTATTTTGTTGAGTTGTATCACCAGCTTGCATAGTATAATTTGTTCCAAAGACTAAATTAGTATCATCAACATACTGACTATGATTATCTCCATTTAAAGACATTGTAACTCCTATTATTCCTGTACCATTAACTTCATTATATGAATTAACCCCTGTTATAGACCCAGATGAATTATATATTGTTCCCCCACCAGTATGAATACCTAAAGAATAAATATCACCATTATTCATTGCTACCTTATATTTATTTAACATAGAACCAAAATTATAATAACCACTTTCAGGGAAATTAGATAAATATGGCCTTTTTGGTACTACAGTTCCTGATGTATTTGCTCCTACAACGGCTACTGAAAATGAAACAGCTGTTTGGGCATCAAAATCAGCTGCTTTAATAGGAAGAGTATAAATTGCAGGAGCACATTGATCATAACTTAAAACTGTAAAATCTTGGAAGGTTTTATTTAAAGTACCTTGGTTATTTTCATTTACATAATAGGCATATGATACTCTAATTTCATCTCCTGGTTCTATTAATATTTTTTGGTCTTCAAAATCCCTATATTCTAAAACCATTGATCCTGATCTATTAAACCTATAATAATTTTGATTATTATTTACTTCTGTTGGTGTTAACACAGGCAAACTTCCAGGTCCAATTTCTAAACCATATGTTCCTATAATAGGTTTAGAACAAGGTAATATAGGAGCAGAAGTATCTCTTTGCTGTTCTAGGGGTTGGGGAGTTGCTGTGTTATTAGATGATGATATTAAAGGATTAATATCTCCTAATTTAAGCAAATTATTCCAAGAATTAAACACAGAAAGTGTTGTTCCTCTTATACCACGAACTCTATCACTTCCAGCTGAAGTTTGGGTATAAAACATTCCAGGGTATGTTGGAGCTAAAGGTCCTTTTAAGTTTAGAACTCCAATGTCTCTATTATTTTCATCTTTTCTACTTCCTGTATAAGCCATTACTACACCATTTGTTGCTCCAGTATAAAAAGTATTATTAAAAGGATCAGTACTACCTCCTGTTATTGAAAATAAATTATTTTCAAAAGGTGTAAAGAAACTAGCTGAGGTTGTAAAAGGAATAAGACCCAAACCTACTCCATAATAAGATCCCGATAATAAAAGAGACTGTGAATTAGGAGTTGCCGCTATATTTGGATTTTCACCTCCAGTACCTGATGTTTGGGATGATGTTGCTATACCGTAATTATACCAAATAGGTAAATCATAGTATTGAATAGTTGTTAAAATATCTAATTTTAATTCATTTGTTGAAAACATTTCAAAATTACTTCCTCCAGCATATATAGTATTAGAACCAATTCCTAAATTTGTATAATTAAGTATAGTACCACCAACATTATTAAAAGTTTTATTTGTTTGGTTATAAACAATTGTTGCTTCTCTTCCAGGCATAAAAGTAGAAGACATTGCTATTAAATTTTCATTACTACCATTTATTAAAGATGAAGTAATAATTGGGGATTGTTCATTTAATATTTCTTCAAAAGGAATTTGAATTAATTGATCAATATTAAAAGTAGTAGTACCAAAATATTCTTTACTTTCTAAAGATGATTTAAAGTGAGCAATATTAATTGGATTTCTACTAATTACTGCATTTTTACCATAGGAAGTGTCTCCTGTCCAACTACCAGTTTCACCATTTATATATTGAACTTTATTTTGAGTTAGTAAAAATGGAGGATTTGCTAATCCTGTAATTCCTGTATCTGTAGATCTTCCAATTGCTAAACTTTCAGAAGGTATTCCTGTGTAAAAATTATAGTCTGCACTTTCTAATAAACATCCTATATATCTTGGGTTTATTATTGCTTTTGTAGTATAATTACTATCAGGTACCTCTGAGTATTCTAATAAATTTTCATTGGTAGCCGTTCCTTCCCATCCTAATTGTGAAGCTGAAATAGTTAAGGCATAATCATTTGGAATTCCTTCTTTTAATTCAAAACCAGGTGATACAGGATCAAAATCTTGATCAAATAAAAATGAGTTTTTTCTACTACTACTTACATTATTAAGAAGAGGATTATATGGAGAAGCTTGAAATAGTTGACTTGCTGATGGTACTATAGTAAATCCATCTCTTTCGTAAAAATGTTTAGGACCTAATGAATCTAACCCAACTATAGAATTAAATTGAATTGTTGCATCTTCACCTGAAGGTGAAGCATACATATACACCCCTCCACTATCACCAATACCAGAAACTCTATCATCTGTTGCTACAAATATTTTTGTAAAAGTTCCATTTGCATTTTGACCAGCAAACCCATTCCAGCTAGTAGAACCAGCAACAGGCTCATTATATACTATTCCAAGATTCGATAAACCGGATGACTTATTTGTAATTGTATAAGTTAATTTATATGTTCCACCTGGTGTTAGATTATGAAGAGATCCTGTCCAATATTTAAATGTTGCAGTACCAGGATATCCTGATTTAAATTCAATAGTATCTGAAGATATTACATCCCAATAATCTGGGTTTCCTCCTCCTAAGTTAAAATCAATAAAAGGAGGTAGAGAATCTGGTGTTTGATTATTTCCATCAGCAAATATTCTATAAGGATTATATTGAGCAGGAATCATTGGTACATTACTACCACTATACTCACCATTATAAAATTCTGTTTGATGATCATCTACTTTATATTCACCTGTAAAATCATCTATATACCAATTAACTTGTTGAGATGCTTTTGGTTCAGGTTTATCAAAATCATCTCCTTCTCCAATTTCAAATGCAAAACCATCTATAACAATATTATTACCTCCTGTATCTAAAACATCACATGCAATATAAACATAAAGTCTTTCATTAGGGTAAACATCTACATAATTTTCAGATAATAATGATGGAGGGTTTATAGCAGTTTGTACAGGAAAAGTATTAGTAAATATTCCACCTCTTTCACTTGAAGTTATTTGTATTGTAAATTCTACTCCAGGTGCTGCTGGAGCTACTGCAAGATAAGGATTAAATCTTATTTGAGATCTAAAAGCAACTGTAGATTCTAAATATATTTCCCCATTTGAGTCTTCATTTAAAAATATATTATTTTCAGTTTGTCCTGAACTAGGATTAAGATCAGGAAATAAAATTACAAAAGTATTTGGTGAAGTTGAAGGTACATCATCATTTTCACTTTGATAGTACTGTCCTTCATTAGTTATTATATTATATTTATTAACACTTCCTCCTGCACTTCCTGTTAATGAATACATTCCTATACTTGAAGTAATTAGAAGATTTTGTTGCGACATTATACTATTAAATCCTGTTTGAGTAGTAGCTCCAAAACTATTAGAGCCGGTTTCAGGCGTCTTAGCTACAGGAGTTTGTGTATGCATACCAATCACTGCATCAGTTTTATTTCGTTCTAATAGATGTTGTTTTACGATAATTCCTGTACTTAAACTAGTACGAGCAGGAACATAATTTTTAATTGCCTTAAATAGTGAGGTTTCATAAAATTTAATTAATCTATTATAATCATATTCTTTTTCTATTATAGTAGGTAATCCTGTATATCTAGGATCATTGATAGTAATACCTTGATATTTTTTAAAGTAATCATTTGCTATACGAGTTAATTCAGGATATCTATCTGAGCTTTCTGATATAAATCTTGGATCTGCTATTGCATCAGAAACTACCCCATGCCCAAACGTAGCAATTATATCATCATTTATTTCATTTTGGAATGAAAATCCAACTTCTAATGAATTTAAATCTTCTGTGTAACTAGCACTTTGTTCAAATTCTTGTTGTATACTTCTAAAAGGAGATAGTGTAGTACCATACTCATTACCATCAATTACTTGAATTTTATTTTTAATTCTGTTTCTAATACCAGCTGCTGGCTGGTCCATGTAATTTATTTGGGTATTAGGTTCTAAGTATGATGATGTTAATGATGTTGTATATGTACCATCACTTCCTGCGTAAACAATAGAATAACCACTTCCAGTATTATAACCAGTCATATAAAGAAATGATGAAGTATATAATGTTCCTTTTTTATTAACTAAAGAAGGATGTAATGATCCTAAAGCACTTCCCCCAAATGATGGAAAGCTAATTATATCAGGTGTTCCCCCAAATTTAAAAATACCTACAGCCCCTCCATCCTCAACTGAACCTAAAGTAACCCCTGCAGAACCTGTAACATCAGTATATTCTAATTCATTTCCTAAAGGTAGTCTAAAAGATAATAAATCATAAGAACTACCCTCTCCAGTATTTGAATCTTCATGACCCTGAATGGATTCAGGATTCATTACATAATCATTAAATTGAGATGATGATAATGCTCTTCTATAATATCTAAATTCTTGAAATGATCCTGAAAATGAATCACCTAAACCTATACCAGCTGTACTACCACCTACAATTGATGTTGGTCCTATTAATTTATTATAGTCAGCAGTTGCAGACATATATCCCCCTAGCATAATACCTCTTGATGATGGAAGAGCTGCATCATTAGCAAATCTATTCCAGGCTTCATTAACCCCATTATTTCCAACGGTTGTAATTGTTGATACTCCTTGAAATCCTATTTGATTACCATCATAACCATCATATATGTTATTTGCTACTCTTAATTCAAACTCATTATTTGTATTATCTTGATTTGATGCTGATATGTGAGTTTTTCTTTGTAGTTGTACAGACCACCAATCATCATTAAAAAATGGTAATGATATAGGAGTTGATTCTCTATACCCACCAGCACCTGATGCAGATATTCTAAAAGATAAATTTCCATATTGGCTAGTTGTTGGTAAAACAGATCCCGAATATGATCCTGATTGTGATCCTGAGTAGTGTAATGTGATACCAAAATCGGAGAAACCACCACTATTACTACTATTTTTTACTAATAAAGATTGAGAAAAATTAGATGTTGCTGTTATAGGTTCTGCTGCTTTAAATCTAAATTGAATGCAATCAGGAACAGCTATATCAGGAACAGCTGCTGTTTCATAATAATTACCTGTTAAGGGTGTCCATGGAATTCTTATTGATCCACTAGGTGATAATGCTCCTTTTTTATAATCATAAGTAGTTAAAGCATTACTATAACGATTCATCCATAAATCATAATCATTTTTATCATCTTTATTTTTACCCCCAAATTCACTTATACGAAGCATTGTATTAGGAACTCCCCATATATTAATTAATTGTCTTAACCCCGTAACAGTTCCTTTTCTTTTTACTAAAGAAACCATATTATGGAAAATTCTTTTATAAATTTCTTGAGCTGCATTGTCTAAAGGGTAAGGAAAAGAAGGATCTGATAATGCTATAACATATCCTAAAGTAGATTGATCTTGATCATAATAATTTATAACTGAGCCAGAAGCTATATCTATGTAACGATCAATATATTCTAAACCTGATCCTGTTGCAGGAAATACTCCTATCCCATTAACATTAAATCCTATAGAATTAAAGTCATTACCATATGTTTCAAATCCTAAAGATTCTATTACATCATCAGCCATACCTAAAGGTAAAACTGATCCTGTTAAGCCTGAATTTGTATTTCTAACTTGCTCAACAGCTTCAGTATAAAGATACATTTCATCAAAAGTTTGACCTGTCATGTTTACAAACTTAACATATTGGTTATTACTACTATTGTCAGTAATATATGGAGGTATTAAATAATATAAATAATCTTGATTATTTTCATCATATCTAGAAGCTGAATATATTTGATTCTTTCCTGTATTAAAATAAGTATTATCTTCATCTGTACTTCCAAACCAATTTAATACAGTTGAACTTGTTACAGAATAGTTTGTGTAAGGATATGTTGATGTATATTTAGGCCATGATTCAGATCCTGTTACGTAATATAAAAAATATTCATAACTATCAAATTTACTAATAATTTTATTAATATTATTGCTAACAGAATTATAACTAGAAGAATAATTTAAGGTAGCATTTGATGCTCCTGTTATAGTTTCAAGATTTGACAATTCTGCCTCATAATCTTCAATTAAAACCATCTTATCATAAAAATTATTTAATCTTTGTTCAGCAGATGAAAATTTTACAAATTCACTCCAATCTCCCCAATTTTTAGTTAAAAATACACCTTTTTGATCTTGTAAAGAGTTAAATTGATAATAAGATTGAGAACTATTTGTATTAACTAAATCTTTTAAAGATTTAAAATTAGTAGAATTATTAACTTTATCTTTAATATCTATATTATAATTAGGACCTTTTAATGAAAGTAAATTATCTATAAACTCCAAATTAGGGTTAAATTCTACTTCAAAAACTTGAGTTTCTCCTACTTTTGTAATTATTTGAAGTTCTTCTTCTAATTCAAAATCTGTAGGGAGAGGTTGATATAATTTAATTAATATTGAAGTTGTAGTAGTTTCAGAAGAAGTTTCTAATTGACTATTTATTCCTATAAAATTTCTATTACCTGTAAATGATAAATAAAACTCATCAACGTTTTGTCTAGCACTTAATTTATTTTTAAAATTATTATAATAAGTTTCTATCTGTTGAGATGTTAAAAAATTATTTTGAATTCTTAATTCTGTTCTATCCCCAGAAATTTCTTTAATAAAATAAGGATGACCCCTATAAGATATAACATCTTCAAATTCTATATCACTATTATCAGGTGTTGGTTGAGAATTTAAAAGTTCTGATCCTAATTCATAGTCTATAAAATTATAAACAGCATAAAATTTACCATTAGAATACCCTTGATTGTAAATATCTTCATTTGGAGACAATTCAAACTGATTGTAAACAGAAGCAGTTGCTGGTGAAGTTGAAGTACCTAATTCAGGTAATAAAAATGATCCATTATTTGTATAATCTAAATTTGTATATAATATAGTTTTAGTATAATCATATATATAAAATTGAGTTTTACTTTTAAATTCAGTAAAGGATCCTGTTAGTTCTATTGACGGAACAATAGCATCTAAACTCAATTCAAATCCTTCTTGAAAAAAAGTTTCAGCATTTAATTGTATTAAAGATGAAGAAATTGGTATTGCCATTTATATTTATTTTTATCCTCTTGTGAAAACATCATTACTAACTGATGGAGTATTTGCTATTTGACTTCTACCATCAAACCCCACATCATTAGAATCAATTGCGTTATCTAAATTAGTAGCATCTTTAATTAACTGTAAATTTTCAGCTCTTAATTCAGCAATTTCATCTAATAAAGCCTGTATTTCATCACTAATAGTTGAAAAGTCAGCGTATTCAGCACTAGTTTTGGCAAGATACTGATGAGATTCTGTTACTCCAAGCTTAGGTATAATGTAAAAGAATTTTTCATAAAGATACCAAAAATCAGGTAATTCAGCTAAGTTTATATCAAAAAAAGAAGGATTTGGGGTATTTACTAATTGAGAAAAACTAGTATCTATAGTTTCATTAAATTTATCTCTATCAAATCTTTGGGCCTTTAATGTTATTTTTTTCATTATCCATTTATTACTTTAAACATTATATCTTCATCAAATACCTTAGTAGTACCATTAATAGTAGTTTTTAATAGAACAGTATAATATCTTTCTGGTTCTAATCCTCCCATGTAAATATCAAAATAACTTGAAGTTGTATCTGCACTTACTTTAGTATATTCACTATCAAAATTTATTACATATTCATTAGTTTCCGAATCTTTTATAGCATATTCTGCTTGTTTTGGTAAATAATAATTAGTTAAATAACCAGAAGCTGTTTGGAATATTTTTTTAGGATATTGAGGTACTGCTGCTATTCTAAACCTTTGTACACTTTGTGGATAATAAACTCCATCATTATTATATGAAGATATAAATGCTTCTGGTTGGTATAATGTTTGCATTTGGGATGATGTACCATAGAAAAAGTCATCAAATTTTATTTCTAATGTTGGTGGATAAATTGTATTAGTATCTACAGAATAAAATTTAAAAGTTGATGCTTGTGATTGTGAAGGAATTAATTCAACTGATGAGGTTTGTTTTATTATAAACCCTTCATTAGGTATGTCTCCACCTAATTCATTAGATTGACTAAACCAAACATCTACAGCAAAAGTTACATCTACATCTAAATCTATAGAATCAGCATAAGTAAAAGTTTGAGAAGAAGTTATTATTTTAGCAGTAGAAGATCCAGTATGCCATGTTCCTCCCCCAACTGATGTTCCTTGATTTTGGGAATAAGATCCAGTAGTTCTAATATTAAATGTTCCATTAGTCCAATTAATACCTGTTTTTCTTTCTCCCCAATTACATCCATCTTGTGTAACAGGTGAATTTCCAAATCTTCCTGTTCCCATATCCCAACTTTGAGAAATAGGATAAACCTTTAAATATGATGTTGAATTTAAATTTGTAACTACAGCAGCATAGTTTTTTAAATTAGCTCCCCATTTTCTTTTTTTAAAATCAACACTACTTAAAGTTATTGAGCCTGTAGTTTGGGAAACTCTACCATTAGTTGAAAAAGATTGGGATAAATTTGTTGTTAATAATATATCACCTGCTTTGTAATTTTTTCCTCTATTAGTAAGTATAATACTTGATATAGTATTTCCAGCTGTTGTTATATTTCCATATGCTCCAACTCCATTTCCCGTAGAACTAGTAAAAGGTACATTTAAATAAGTTCTATTAACTAAATCTGTTGGATTTTCAGTAATAGGAGATGCTAATGCATTATCTAATGTTAAATAACTTATACCTGATCCTGATATATAACTAGTATATGCACTGTTTATTTCATTTTGTGAAAATTTTATTAAATATCTACTAGTTTGTGCTGAATCATCTAATAAATAGGTAGATGCTTCTAATATCTCATCTAACCCTGTATTCATATTAGTATTTTGAGTATATAAGGTAGCGTCTTTTTCTGGAAATAATTTATAAATTGCCATTTAATTATATATTAAAGTTTTTTAAATCATTAAGTTTAGGTTTAACATTTTCAGGAACAATACTTTCATCTATACTATCAGGTATGCCTCCTTCTGCCGGTTGTTGGTCTGTGGATGTGCCAACAACTTTTTCAATATCTAAATTTGGATCTGATAATACCTCTAAATAAGTTCTATCAGGTGTATATTGTTGTAATGTCATTGTTTCTAATGTTCCCCCATCTTCAGAATTTATAGTAGTATCTATAAATTTTGCTCTTGTAGGGTATCTTAAAACTTTATAATCTCCCCCATCTATAAAAGATGACTTTTCCCCATTAGCTGCAGATGTTCTATTAGGTCCTCCACTTCCCCCTTGTTTTACACCAGCTGCAGCATCTTCAACATCTAATGCTGATGTTTTAGTAGATTGAACTAAATCGTTGGTTGAGATATTAGCTCTAACTACTCCTTCATTAGTAGTATAATATGCATTATCAGCATTATATCTTTGAATAAAGCCAGATGATGGATTGTTAGTTATTCCTCCATCTATAGGAGTACCATCTACAGGTTGTGATTCTTTTTGGTTGTTATATATTTCTAATAAACTTTTCATATTTTTATTTTTATAGTGGGACTACTCTTCCTACAATATCAGATGAAGGAAATTTTAATTCAAAAATCATAGGGTCAACTGATGGGTATACAATACCATTATTAGTTGCTGCTGCTATATCATATGAATAATCACTATATCCTTTACTTGTTCCTGCTACATTTTTAATAAGTACATTAGTTACAGTTTGTACCCCTTCTACTTTATCAATTAATATACTTAAACTTTTTAATAAAATAGGTTGATTAATATTCCAATTATCTATATTAAAATATTCTGTTAAGGTATTTATACAGTTTAAAATTACTTCATTATTATTAAAATTAGGTAGTACTATTATATCAAATTCACAAGTTATATTAATAATATAAGCATCTTTAATTTTTATAGAATCATTTATCATTCTATATTCAGATAAATAAGTCTTTAAGTTTTGTTTTAGAGTTGAAGAAGCTGTTCTTAATGTTTTATTTGAATTATAAGATAAAACATACATATCCAATATTGTAGGTAATTCACCTATACCATATTCTGCTACTTTAGTAGGTTGAATATATGATTTTGCTATAGTACCTATATTTGAAGGCATACTTAATGATCTAATTAAATAATCTTGCTGAGTAACTGTTCTTAATTGGTTTTGAAAATTACCTAAAGCATTTTGTCTAATTTCTTCAACTGTATCTGCACCTTGTCCTCCATCAGCTGCTAATATATTATTTGTTGCTAAGGAATTAAATATAATATTAGCTAGTGGAGTATTTGAAAGGTTTGGATTTTTAAATACTACCCCAGTATTATTAAAATTAGTTAATGTTCCAGAGTCAACATTAGCAGACAATCCTCCTCCTGTTAAATATCTTATAGTTAAAGTTGTATTAGCAGGAGCAATACCATAAGTATCAGTAAACATAAAATTTAAGGGAGAATAAGCTGCTGTTAATTTATCTTTTGAAAAAGCTAATCCTGTACCTACATTATCTGGGTTTGGAACTAAATCTTCATCATTATCACTTACAGTTCCTGCTCCAAAACCTAATTGAAGAGTAGTAGAATTTAAAAATCGTGTTGTAAATCTTCTTTGAACTTGTTTTAAATTTAATAAATTAGGAGCGTCATCTTGAATTGCATTTGGATCTGTATATGAGGCGTTTATTTTTGTAGTAAATACAGTATCTTGAGCTAAATTTAATACCTCATGCCATTGGTTCCCATCACTATCAAAACAATCTAATACATTAATAATACTAGAAGCATTTATATTTACTGTAGGATATTTAGAAGGAGCATTAAATATACTTTGTATTGAATTAATAGTTCCTGATATTGCCTTTCTTGTTTTCTTCAATAAAAACCTTTGGGGCGTATTAGCTGATAAAGAATAAATAGAAACATCTGTTGGGTCTTGAGAGGATGAAACTGAGAAGTCGCAAACATCTTCTGTTATAAAATTTACACTAGCATTTTCATTAGAAGTTAATTGAAAACCACTTGGAATTATTAAAGCATAATCAAAATCAGGTACAGATGCTCCATTAATATCAATTTTATTAGGTAATAATTGATAAATAGCAATATCTACAGTTGCAGCAGTTGTAACTTTAGGTTTAGAACCTAACATATAAGCTAAATCAAATAAATTTTGTTCTTGTCTAGCATATTGTATAAAAGTTTCTTGTATTTGGTTATCTAAATAAAATGATAAAACATCCCCAACATAAGAGGCCATTTCAATAAATAACATTCCTGTTGAATCAGAAGAAAAATCATTATAAGTATTAGGAAAGTATGTTTGTGAATAGTTTATAAGAGAATTTCTAAAACTATTAAAGTCTCTTTCAGTATATGCTATATTTCTATTTAAATTTGCCATTATTGTATTGCTATATTTATTTCATCTTCTACTCCTATGTTACTAATTATATAATTTATAAATAAATTTATTGTATTTCTATCTGGTTGGTTATCAAAATTTATATTTTGTATAGTTATTTCCGGGAATTGTAAGGTAACATTATCTTTAATTCTTGTTGTTATAGCACTATTAGTTCCATCATTAATTCCTTCCCCTATAAAATCTCTTAAATTTGCACCAAAAAGAGGTCTCATAACTCTTTCACCTTTATTAGTTAATAACCAATTAATTAAATTAGTTCTTATTACTTCTTTGGTTGTAAAAGTTGGGTTAAATACAGCTCTTCCTGATAGGGGCAAACTAAAGCCTAAGGCAGCACTACCACTACTAACTGTTGGAAAAACATTACTTACAATTTGAGCCATTATTTACTATTCATTAAATTCATTATTTGATCCATACCTACATTTCCATCGGGTAATGTACCATTAGCTACATCCATTCCTGGGTTAGGTCTAAAAGTTTGAGCATTATTGGTATTAAATCCTGCTGCTGTTTCACCTAAAATGTTTTTATAAGCATCTCTTTTTTCTTGAGAAGACATTACAGGGGTAGTGGGTGATGGAGATGTTATAGAAGGATTATAAGACTCCATTACTGGGGTTTGAGTTACTACTTTTGGTGTTTTTACAGCTTCTAAAAGTATATCTTTTAATTCTTCTTGTATTACTTCTCTAACAGTTTCTTTTAGTACTTTTTTTAATTCTGTTAATTTCATCTTTAATTTTATTATAAATATTAATAATTTATGTTTTTATATCAATTATGACCCAGTAGGTGCGGGTAAATTATTTTTACCAAATTCAAAATACCATGGGTCCGTTTGATCTATAAATTGATTTGGATCCTTATCATCTATTGAACCCGGGCTAGTATTAGGGAATTTAAGATACCAAAAAGGTAGTTCTGATGTTGTAAGCGCATTTGCATTATACCACTCTACTCCTAATGCTTCTCTTAATTTTAGAAATAATTGAGTTTTAACAAAAGAAAGGAAGTTTCCATTTACATTCCAATCATATGACATGGCAGAGTTATTTGGATCGTATTTAATTACTGGTTTTCCATCAAATATTGCTTCCTCTGGATATGAATCTGGTACTATATTACTAATAAACCATAGAGTCCAAATTTTATCAATTTCCCATTCCCATAACATTTTAACTTCCTCAAATGAAATAGGTGAAGTTCCATCCCCAGTAATTGCAAATCCACTAATACTAGGCATATTATATCCTATTTCTCTACTAAGAAAATATTCTGATAAAGGATCATTAAATGAAATTTCTGGATTTTGTAAGCTTAAGTAATTAGCTTCTTCAAATATAGCTTGCATTAAACGTCTTCTTTTTGTTATTTCAGGTCTTAAACTTTCAAAAGATCCTAAGTTATCGTTATTTCTTATACCAGTCTGACTTAACCTAAAAGAATATGGGTATAATTTTGTTGTATTATTAAATAAATTATCACCATCATTTTCCCAAGTTTTCTTTGTAGGATTAAAAGCACCACCAAAATTATTAGCTTTCTTTTCTAAATCACTACCTTTTTTTCTTAACTGGCTTATGTATCCTTTAATTTTTATTTCATCTGTAACTCCTCCTAAAAATAACTTTTTAATAGTTGAGTCTAATACTCTATCTCCTTCTTTCCATTCATACCCTTCATTAGCTACGGCTTGTTCTAAAACAGTTCTAGAATTATTAAATGCTTCCCTAACTAATGTATCGTAATACCCTTTATTTGGCCCCTTGTTTTGTGATAATTCCCAAGCCATTTCATATAATTCATTTGCTTCTTCTTCATTAGCCCCATAAATAGACATTAATACAACAATTTGTCCTGCTTTATATATAGCTTTTAAGGGATCTTCAGCTGGTGGAGGTGGTGGAAAGATTAAATCTTTAGTATCAATTAACCATTTCATTTCATTAACTAAAACTAAATTTGATGAAGAAAAAGACTCATCACCATACAACATTTCAACTGCTACCCCTTCTTTATAATATTCTCCATCTAGAACTGATTCTTTATTTTGTGCTGTAATTTGTTTTTTGTTAAAAGAAAATTCAGAAGAAATAAGCTGTTTTCTTAAATAATAATCACCATATAATAATCCAGGGGGTTCACTTAATGCTTTTTCTAATTCTGCATTTGTTAATACTTCAATGAAGTCTTCTTCTTCAACTAAATCATCAATATCATCAAAATCTTCCTGTGTAATGTTAGGATCTTCTTCTAAACATTTATTTAAAACTTCATCTAATTTTTTTAATTTTGTAAATACAGTTCCAACATCTTTTTCAATTATATTTAAAGCTTCGGGAATTGTATCTAAGGATGCTTTTTCTTTATCTATTAAAGTTCCTAAATTATCTAAAGCATCAGAAAAGTTATTAAATATATTTAAAGGCAATCCTACACCAGGAGGAACTGCTGAAGGTGCTGGTAGTTGTTTTATTACAGTTTTTCCAGTATTTAAAGCTTCAGCTGCTACTTCAGAACCTTTTGCTACTTTATTTAAAGTAGCTATTTTTTGTTCTATTTGTTCTAAAGCTCCATTAATGTCGTTTTTTTGAGCTATTAATATTCTTAACTCTTGAGTTGTGGGGCAACCTTCTTTAAATTTATCTATTAATACATCTAAAGATTTATTAAATTGAAATGTTGTTCTAGTTATACTAGTTACAATTTTTGATATAAAATCTGCTAAGGCCATTATAAAGTTCTTGTTGTTTTTGATTTATACCTTTCAATTGAAGTTAACATAGTTTGTGCTTGTAGTCCTACTTTAGTTGCTGTTTGAGCAACAGCAATATTAGGAGTATAAGGTACAGGTGTACCTACAGTTCCTAAAGCTGTAGTTAAAGATACCATGTTAGTTAATAAAGATTTAAAATCATCTAAAAATTTATCTCCTAATATTAAAGGTTCAGTATTGCTTTCTTCTTTATCCCCCAACATTATTTTAGTTCCTACTTTAACAACAAAATTAGAAGTAGTATCAAAATTAAAGCCTTTTTGTGCTCCAAATGAAATTGTTCTTGCAGAACTAAGTAAAATGTGATCATTTTTAGAATTGAATAATAAACGACCTGAGTTGATAATAACTTGAGAACCATTATATAAGCTAGGTGAGCTAGGGACTTCACCAAATGCAGGTGTATATGAACTATAATCAGTATTAGCTGCTCCTATTGGTATTTTTTGATTAGATGTTAAATAAATTGAAGATTTATCTGTATTAATATTTTCTACTTGAGGAATCCAAGAATCATTTTCGGTTTCGGATTGACCATTTTTTATAGTAATAATAGGTTCACCATTAACTCCACTATCTGACCAAGGATTAGGAGGTGTACTATCATTAACAGTACTTCCAAACCTTATAGTATTACCCCATCTTCCTTCTATTAAAACATCACCTTCAAAAGGTTGTAAATTTCTTATTCCTGCTCTTTCTTTAAAAGTAAAACCAAAATTAATATTTTCTGTATTAGCATCTGATGATATTTCAACCCCAGCTTCAGTTTTGGAATAATTTTGATCCTGAGTAGGTTTAGTAGCAAGAGAATTTGGAGAAGCATTATGGTGTATACTATTCCATATATTAATACTTTGAAAATAATAATATGCTTTACCAGTAGAAGGATTTGTTTGGGTAGTGGCATTAGGTAATGAAATTATATAAACTATTTCATTTACTAAGGGTAAAAATGTTATATTAGAATATAGGGGACTAGCAAAGCTTAAAGTAGATAAAGACTTTCCTGATGGGTTGGATAGTTCTTCAAATAAAATACCACCTATACTACTATATTCTCCATATTCTTTCCAATTAATGGGATAATCTTTTCCATTTAAAGAAACAAATTTAACTCTTACAGGTATTATTTCTGGTCCTTTTGAAGATTGTAAATTTAAAGGTTTTAAAGAATTTAACCCTGTAGGTGTTCTAGCCATTTTTATTTTCTTTATTAATCCTCTCTAATTTATCCATTTCTGCCATTAATTCAGCTTTTTCTTCTTCTGAAATTCCAAATTCGCCTTCATCATTAGTATTATTAACTGCTCTTTGAATAATAGTAGCCATTTTTATTAATTGTTCATCGTTTTTTACTCCAATTTCTAAATATTCTTTTATTAAAGGTACTATTAAAGTAGCATCACCTATTTCCTGGATTAAAGGTTTTAGTTCACTTATTAAAGATGTAATTTGTTGTTTTTTAGTAGTTTGATTTTCATATATTTCATGTAAGATATCCGAAAATTTTTTATCACCAAATACTATTGAATCTAATTGTCCCATAATTTTTGATTATAAATATAAGAAATTTTAGCTTTTAAGATGAAAAATAACCACTTTCTGAAAATATAATATATTTTTCTTTAAATACTTTATATAGTTTATTAGCTATTTTAGTTATTTTAGGAGTTTTTACGTCAATCATTTCCCTTATATAAATATAAAGTGCCTTTTTATTAAAAACATCTATAGCATCTCTTTTTCTAAATAATTCTAAAATACAATCAGCTATTTGAGCATCATATTCTTTAGGAAAATAATCAAATATATTTTTAGTCATATATTTTACATATAAATCAACAAAAATAGATAATCTATCCCCTTCTTTATACCCTTTATTAAACAACTCATCCCCAAAGTTACTGTCTAATTCTACAAACTTTTGTGAAGATTGTTCTAACTTGGTATTTAATATAAAAAATGAATTATCTCCAATATCTAAATTTTGATGTTTAGATATATCTCCTATATCAATAGATTCTATTTTTTTCTTATAATTTTTTTGATTATATACTATTAACCATCTTTTTACAATAGTACCAAAATAAGAATAAGCTTTAGCACCCTTTGAAGGATCAAAAAGATGAATTTTATCTAAGAGAAATACCATAATTTCATGTTGAAGATCTTCTAGATTTTCAACCCCATCAGTATAGTAAAACTTAAAGGTATGAATTATATTTTCAGTTAATTTGTAAAAAGGATAATGTATTTCTTTAGAGTATATATCACTTTTAAACTTTTTATCTTTACTTAAATTATACTGGACAATAGCATCTTCTGTTTCTTGAGTAAAATAATTTCTTTTCTGTCTTTTTTTCTTAGCGGCCTTTATTATATTATCCATTTATCACAATTATAAGTCTTTAATTTTAAATCCATTTAATAAATCTTGTATTGTCATAACTGTTTTAAAGAAAAAACCTATTTCATCATCACTCTTAAACCTTCCTTGAGCATCTAATTTTTTTAATCTTGCATCTGATACTTCTATTGCTTTTGATATTTTATTTAAATATTTCATATATTCAACTAGAATATCTTCTTGTTGTTCGTTTTTTTTCATTAGATTAAAAACTGCAAACCCTAATACTATTGATAATGCTGATAAAATTGATATTAATATTATTTCCATATTATAAATTATTTAGCATATTTTTTAATCCTGGACTTGATAAATTACCAAGTGCCTTTGATTTAGTTGATTTATTTGATTTTATTGAAAAATTATCTTTTTTTGGAGGGGTAGGGTTTTTAAATTTAGGTAACCACTCTATTTCGAATTCAATTCTAGCAGCCATCATATCTGCTTGGTGTAATATAAAAGGTAAAGATGTACGTGGTTTTTGCTCTGGCATCCATCCTTTTAAATATTTATCATTTGCTGAGTCATATAACCCATCATGGGTTTGAATAGCTACCATTTCATTAAATGTATATTTAATATTATTATCCTGAAGTAAAAATAATCCTCTATCTGGGACTGCAGAAAATGCTAATTTTTTGTTAAACATATAATCTTCACCTAATTTATCTTTCCTCCATTTATCAGTTTGAGGTATATATGATTCATGATCTGCATCACCCATTTTACCTAAATCATGATTAATAGCTGAAAATACTAATTCTTCAGTTGTAAATGTAGTCATATCACAACCAAAAGATTTCCAAACATCTGACATTGATAAAGCAGCATGAACTACTCTATTAACATGATCAACATATCCACCTGGAAATGCTGAATGGTATTCTTTTTTATGAGCAGCTGGCATAAGCATAATACGTTCTGCATATGTTTCATAAAATTTAGTTAATTGTTCTTTACGAGGGGATGAAATATAAATATCAATATTACTTATAAAGTCTTCCCAATTAGATTGTATTTTTTCTGCTGTTAATTTCATAACCTTTTATTTTAATTACATTGTATCTTGTTCACGATCCAAAAAAGATTTTGTCTCTTGAATTATATTTTTACATTCACTAATTACATCTTTAAATTCTTGAATGTTAGCGCTAGGTCTACTTAAAATAAACTTTAGAGTTTGCAATTTTCCCTCTAGTTTATCCATTAATCTTATGCATGTTGTTTTATTTCTCATGATTGTTTTATTTATGGGTATAGGTACATATTATACTTTATATCTTTAATCTCTTTATTATTTATCCTTTATATTAACATATGTACCTTAATACCTAATATTAATTTATATCCAAGATATATAAAATTATTGGGGAATCCAAGTTATTTTGAAAAATAATTTAAGATTTTTTGAAGATGCGCACACTTTTCATATTCTTCAGTTTCTATGAAAAAATTAATTCCTAATTTTAGGGATGTATCTAAATATTCATCTGCATAAGTATTTATTCCTTTTTTATGTTCTTCTTTTGATAAATCAATCTTTTTAATATAAGCCCATGCTTTATTATATGTAACAAACTCCCCAGCTTCTTTTACATCATTTAAATCTAAATCTTTATTAGATTTTTGAAAGAATTTTATTATTTTTTTATTAAAACTTACATGATTTAATATTAATTTTTTATACATTCCAACCCAATAAATGGGAGTATTTTTAAAATCAATATGGATATTGCTATTATCAATTCCATCTAAATCATCATTAGAACTAAATAAGTGAAAAATATTATCTAAATTTATCATATAGTATAAATATAATAATTTTACATAAAAAATCCAAATTATCCCTAAAGGGATCCACCACCACCGGGCTTTAACGACTTGCCCTATTTGCCGTTTAGCTAGGGTGCTTTATTAAGCAGCCATCGCTAGTTCAACTTGTTCGCCAGTTATGCGTTGATCTTCATTATACCCTTATCTTTATGTCAAATACCTGTACATCCCCGTATCTTATTGTATATATTTAGTGGAGATGGTGGGAATCGAACCCACGTCCAAAAAGTAGCTAATATAACTATAAACGATCAAATATAAATATTATATATCCCAATCCTCCTCAGCAATTTGTAATGCTAAAAGAGGAGACATATTCCCATCTGATTTAGACATTGTTGTTAAGGCATAATAAACTACTTCTACTATTTTTCCTTGAGAACCTACTCTATCTAGGATATTAGCAATTTTAATTATTTCATCACTGCCTACTTTATCTAAAAACTCTTTTTGAAATTTATCCATTTTATTATTTATTAATTATTATCTTACCAAATCAGCATCAAAAAAGAACATTTGCCATAATCTACCGGTTTCTATACTATGACCAAAGTATCCCATTGAACTGTGAATAGATTGTCCATCAAAAATTACCATCCTATTATAAACATTTCCAAATGTATCAACATCCTCATATAAGGTTCCATCTACAAAAGTTTCTTGTTGGGGAAAATAATCAAATATATTATCACTTTGAGATGTGTGGTATATTTTAGATTTTTTATTTGCAACAACTTTAGTACCTGTTTCAAATGGTGCATTTGGTGTAAGAAATATCATAGCAGCCCATTGTTGAGAATCTGCATGGTAAACTAAAGGTGGAACATTTCCACTACAAAATCCACTTTGGAATACCCCACAAATAGAATAAATATCAGTCCAATTAGTAATATTACAACCCATTGTTTCTTCAATTTTTTCCTTAACTCCATCAAATACAAATTGTTTTCTAGTTCTCCAACCAACCCCTCCATGACCCTTATCCCAATACATTTGTTCTAATGCATATTGCCTAACAGCATCAGGATCTTCATAAAAATTATCAATTATCCATGCTCTTTTATTTGCTTTTTTATTTACTTTAAATTTATTAGTTGTAATTACTCCCCAATCGGAATTATTATCTGAGTCTTTAAATTTAATTTTTTTCATTTTTGTTTTTATTAAATTAATTTTATACTTTTTAAAATCCTAAATATTTATTTCTTATATAATCTAAATCCCATGAAGTGTAAGAATTAGAATATTCTTTATTATCAAAAGGATGTTTACAAGGAGATAATTCTCTCCAATTTTTTCCCCACTTTTTAGTTAAGTACTCATAATTTTTCTCATCAACTCTATCTAATTTTTCTTTCATTTGAGGTTCTTCCTTAGATGTTTGTTGACCATTTTTTTCATAATTAACACAATCAGCAATTTCTTCTCCATGTAAATAAGTATTATTAAATCCTAAACATTTTTTTGGGTCTAAATTTAAAACTCTCATTATATAATCTGTATCTTCTCCATAAGCAGGATATAAATTTTCATCAAATAATCCTACAATTCTCACTCCCATTTCAGTTATAGCAAATAAATCATATGTACCTACATTATTTCCACCAGCTCTAGGGTGAATCATACTTATCTCCTTATCTTGGGCCATATCTGAAAATTCTTTTAATAAACCCGGTGAAAAAGCAACATCATGGTTAGAAATTATCCAATAGGGTTCCATTAAAAAAGATTTAATAATCAAATTCCAAGCTGCTGGGACTCCTAAATTAGAAGGTAAGTGTGTTATATGTATATTTTTAATAAATTTATTAGATATATTCTTTAATTTATCTAATTCTTCATCAATTTCTCCTCTTCCATTATTATTAATTATAAACAAATTATCCACAGGATAATCAATTGATAACATTAATCTTTTTACCCAATGAACTCCATTTACTACTGGTACCCCAATAACAGGTATACTTTTCTTCTTTACCATCTCTTTTATCTTTAGTTTTATTCTTTGACTAAATGTGAAATCCCCATATTTTCAATGGTTTCTTTTATTAATATTTTATACCTTTCATTTAAATTGTTATTAGGATTATTTGCTAATTCCAAAAATAACTCCTTACTTTCTTGTGTTTTTCCTATATACCACCCTGCAATAGCCTTATAATATAAAAATGCAAAATATCCATCATACCTATTATAATACTCAAAATCTTTATTACTTAATATATTAGAAATTCCTATACAAGCATATGAATACATGGTTAAATATTTTTCTTCTGAAGAAGGAATTCTATGTCCACAAAATTCTAACCATAAACACATAGCATTATAAGCTTCAGGTCTATGTGGAGAATGTGATATTGCTTGAAGTATTTGTCCTCTTTCAAATACAGGTCTACCCCCTACTTTAGCCATACAATCCCAAGAACATAATAAACTTTCGTAAACTAAATCATCATTTTCAGACAATTCAGCACTTCTTAAATAATAAGATATAGCTGAAGCGTATTGTTCTATATCAAAATAACTATTTGCTAATTCAAAATTACATCTATCTTTCCTAGGATTAAGGATATATTTATTTAATTTATTTTCTAATTTATAATTTCTCATATTCAATTTTTTCTAATATTATTTTAGGCATTTTAAGTACATACGCAGCATTATCTTGAAAACCAAAGGTAATTAATAAATCATCCCCAACTTCAGCTAACCCACAATTAAATTCTATCATGGCATCCATAAATTTAAATTGTTTAGATATTTTAACTATATTCCAATCTTTATCATAAAAAACAAATCTATGATAATAATGAGCATCTTTTTCATTTCCAACAGGATGCCATGGAAAAAAGCATTCATGGGTAATACATAATCTATATTCACCAAATGGTATTACTTGTGATCCTCCTCTTAAATCACAACCTGATAATTTTTTAGCAATTTTTTCACTAGGATCTTTTTTTACAATTACTTCACAATTTTTATTTTTACAATCAACTTTAACTAATTCTACAGGATCAGCATGTCTAAGAAAATGATAAGGCATATCTAAAACAGGCATCCAATTTTTTTCAAGATATCCATCCTTTTCAGGAACTTCTATTCTATCTCTTGTAACTTCAACAAATCCTTCATTACCTAATATAACTTCACACATTTCCATTCTTCCTGTCCCAACTTCATCAATATCTCTCCTTACACCACAAGTATATAATTTATTGTCCCATCTAAATATTCTCACATCTTCTTGTCCTATAAAATCCCAAAGTGGAGGTTTATCATATTTAGTAGTATCAATTTTACTTGATCGACTTATATTTAAATCATTATCTAAATGACATAAATAATTAGTTGTTTCTAAAAATGCAAATTCTTCAGGATTCATGTATTGCATACACCCCCACATTCCCCAATATTTTTGGTTAAATTCAACATGGTGCATAACATATCCTACATGCCTTATATTAACTAATAATCCTTCATTTTCATCATTATAAATAGTAGCATTACACAGTCCCGTTCCTCCTGTAAATTTACCTGGAATTATTAAAGGTTTTATACTACCCCCATGCTCTAAGGACAGTTTAACTAAATTATTTTCTTCTGGATATAGATTTTCCCAACTCATATATTTGTTTTTTTATTTATTTTGCATTACTATGTGACATTCATATTATATATATTATACAACGCATAAAAACCGCAAAAAAACGCGGTTATATGCACATATATTAATTTATTAACAAGCAAATTCTAAAGCTTTTGCAAACATGTTTCTATTTAAATTAATATCTTGTTTGAAATTCTTAATTATACGAGCTTGTCTTTGTTTTCCTGATTTAGTATTGTAATAAAAATTACCATTAATAATATTTTCTTGTACTCTATTAAATACTTCCCATAATCCATTACCTCTATCTTCATTACGTTGAGATTCTAACACATTTTTAACTGCAACATCATTGAATGTATTATCTGTTCCTTCAACTCTAATATCAAGTAATGATTTTGCTAATTCTAATACTTGCTCTCCTTCTAATTCAACGGATTTCATCTTATTCATAGATTCAACTGTTAAT